>MDTC01028444.1_pt1 | contig 89605 bp, 84 predicted proteins | sample 811181 | NCBI WGS metagenome assembly MDTC01 (sample SAMN05326644, study PRJNA326480) | marine metagenome | isolation source: seawater | place: Pacific Ocean: North | collected 2011
AGTTCATAACCATATTCACCTATTTCTCCCCATTTAGTTAATCTAAATCTATCAGATTTTATTGTATACCCATTTCTAAGTTGTGTTAATGCAGTATTTCTAATTTTATGATTTTGGTCTTTGAAAATTGGGACAAGACTATTACCTACAACATTATCAGGTTTTTCAATATTAGTTAATTCCATTAATGTTGGATATATATCTATCATCTCAACTGGTGAGTTACTTCTTAAATTAGATCCAATACTTGGCCCAGAAAAAATGAGTGGAATTCTGGTCGCATTTTCGAATAAGGTTTGTTTTTGCCAATAACCATGTTCTCCTAGATGGTAACCATGATCAGATGTAAAGACAATAACGGTATTTTTATCTAAACCAGTCATTTTTAATTTATTTATAATTCTTCCAATTTGAGCATCAACAAAAGTTGTAGTTGCAAAATAAGCTTCCTTAATTTCTTGCGCTAGTTTTAAGTTTGATTTTAAATTTAATTGAATTTGATTATTCCACTGAACCCTGATGGACTTTGCTGCAGGTTCAGGTATTGAATTCAAATATTCATTACTTAATCCAGTATATGGTATAATTATTTCATCCCTATCGTACATATCAAAATATTTTTTTGGGGCAACAAATGGAACGTGGGGTCTGTACATTCCAACAGCTAAAAAGAAATTTTGACCAGATTTGGAAAATTTTTCAATTTGTTCAATAGCTTCACTAGCTCCAATGCCATCTGTTTGCTCTTCATCTGACCCCTCTGCGGCTAGCCAACTTAAGGTCCCACCATATTGTCTCTCTTTGAGAGTATTAATTTTATACTCCTCATCTTTATCTCTTCCATAGGGGTTTATAGTATAATCCCAAGTAAAAATATCATCAGCACTAGATGTACCAATTGAGCTTGGATTATCATAATGATATATTTTACCAATTCTCACAGATTTGTATCCTTGTTGTCTAAACCTTTGTCCTAAAGTAACAACATCAGGAACAGTTGTTCTTATAAGAACATTGTTTCGAGTTATTTTTGTTTGGTCTGGATACATTCCTGTCATAAATGATGCTCTAGAGGGTCCACAAAGAGGATATTGATTATGAGCATTTTCAAATAAAATGCCCTCAGAAGCTAATCTATCAATATTGGGACTAATCACTTTGGGGTGGTGATAGGCGCCTAAATCACAGTTTAAATCATCCGCGATTAAAAATAAAACATTTAATCTTTCACTTTTTTTTGGTTCGTTATCTTTATTACAACTGTAAAAAAATATTATTGAGAATAATAAAATAATTTTAAGTTGCTTCATAGTTAATAGTTTGTTGACTGATCTGAAAGAAATTATAGTTTAAAATAATCAATATAAGTATCTAAATCCTTGTCTCCTCTGCCCGAACAATTAAAAACAATAATATCACTTTTTTTAAATTTAATTTTGTCCATAACAGCAAAAGCATGCGATGTTTCAATAGCAGGTATTATACCCTCCATTCTGGAGAGATTTAATCCCCACTCCATGGCATCTTTGTCATCAATAGAAATGAAATGTCCTCTACCACTTTTGTAAAGGTTTGCATGCATTGGACCAACACCAGGGTAGTCAAGGCCTGCAGATATTGAATAGGGCTCAGTTATTTGACCATCACTTGTTTGCATTAATAGAGTTTTTGAACCATGTATGATACCCTCTTTTCCAAGAGCTGATGTAGCAGCGCTTTTTCCTGAATTTATTCCTTTACCAGCAGCTTCTACACATATTATTTTGACTTTTTTATTATCTAAATATGGGTAAAAAATTCCAGCTGCATTACTTCCTCCACCAACACAAGCAATTACATAATCGGGATTTTTAACATTTTCAATATTTTTTAATTGTTTACTAACTTCATATCCAATAACAGATTGAAATCTTGCAACCATATCAGGGTAAGGATGTGGTCCAACTACAGATCCAATAATATAATGAGTATCGACAGGATTATTTATCCAATCCCTAATAGCTTCATTTGTTGCATCCTTAAGTGTTCTGCTCCCAGATTTTGCTGGTCGTACTTCCGCACCAAGCATTTTCATTCTAGCAACATTTGGAGCTTGTCTAGAAATATCAATTTCTCCCATATAAATAATACATTTTATGCCCATTAATGCGCATACGGTTGCAGTTGCAACTCCGTGTTGACCAGCGCCAGTTTCTGCAATAATTCTATTTTTTCCTAATTTTTTTGCTAGTAAGATTTGACCAATTGTATTATTAATTTTATGAGCACCTGTGTGGCAAAGATCTTCTCTCTTTAAATAAACTTTTGTATTGTATCTTTCAGAAAGTCTTTTTGCATAGTATAATGGGGTAGGCCTGCCAACATAATCTTTTAGCAATTTCTCAAACTCAATTTTGAAACTTTTTTGATTAATTATCTTAATATATTTATTTTTTAACTCATCAATATTAGCGTGCATCATTTCAGGAATAAATGCACCTCCAAAATCACCATAAAATCCATTTTTATCAACATTATATAAACTACTCATATTTCATTTTTTTAATTAATACTTTAACTTTTTTAACATCTTTCAACCCTGGTTTGATTTCAAATCTACTATTGATGTCAATGCCCTTTAAAGGGATACCAAGTTTAGTAATTTTAATTATATCTTGAAAATCATTAACGTCAATTCCTCCACTTAAAAAAAATGGTTTATTTGATTCATAATTTTTTAAAATATTCCAATCAAATTTTTTTCCTGTTCCACCATAACCTTTCCCTTGGGTATCAAATAAAAAATAATCACAAAAATTCTCGTACGGCTTGATGTTATTAAAGTCAAACTTTTCATCAACATTAAAAACTTTAATAATTTTTGTTACTGAGTTTAATTTTTTACAAAATTGAACTTTTTCTTTACCATGAAGTTGAACATAGTTTAAATCATATTTATTAATTTTTTCAAGTATAAATTCAAAACTTTGGTTGACAAATACTCCGACCTTAGCAATCTCCCTAGGTATATTTATAATGTTATAATCAAAATATCTAGGGCTTTCAGGCCAAAATATAAAACCCATGAGATCAGGTTTGAGATTACTGATTTCAAGAATATTATTTTTATATTTCATTCCACAAACTTTTAAATTCATTTTGAACTTCTTAATTCGTTCATAAAATTTAATATAGCTAATGCAGGATCTTCGTTCCTCATAAAGTTTTCTCCAATTAAAAACCCATCATAACCAAAATTTTGAAGTTCATATATTTCTTCAGTTGACGAAATCCCACTTTCAGAAATTTTAGTAAATTCCTCAGGAATGTATTTTGATAAATCTTTGCTCGTTTTAGTATCTACTTCGAAGGTTTTTAAATTTCGATTATTAACTCCTATAATATCTACTGTTTGCAAGAGACAATTTTTTAATTCTTTCAAAGAATGAATTTCTACAAGCACCTCTAAATTTAGTTTCTTTGCACTCTTACTTAAACTTTTAAGTAAATTTTTGTCAAGGCAGGATGAAATTAATAGAATTGCATCAGCACCTAAAGCTTTTGCTTCAACTATTTGTATTTCATCAATTATAAACTCTTTTCTCAATATGGGAAGATCAGTTAATTTATTGGCATTAATAATATCTTCATTTGATCCACCAAAGTATTTTTTATCTGTTAGAACTGAGATTCCAGAAACTCCTGCTGAAGTGTAACCATTTATGATTTTATCAAGATTTGAGTGACTGTTTATTATGGATTTTGAAGGTGACATTCTTTTGTGTTCGGCAATAATTCCAAAATAATTTTTTTTTATTCTTTCTTTTAAAGATGTAGTTGTGTCATTAAAATTCGGATATTTTTCTAAGTCACTATATGAAACGTATTTTTTTAATGAATCAATTTCACTTCTCTTAAAATCAATTATTTTATCTAAAATTGTCATTTGATTTTTTTTAATGATTCGAATACTTTTTTTGCGTTTCCTGACTCAATAGATTCTTTTGCTTTTTTAATACCATCTTCAATACTCAGACCAGTTGCTGTTGAAATGGCTAAACCAGAATTAATTGCAACAACATTTTTTTGCTCTTTAGACGAAGAATTTGATAGAATGCTCACAAATATTTCGGCGGATTCAGAGACGGTTTCTCCACCACTAATTGAATTAGGTTCGATTTTTTTAAAACCAAATGATGATGGTCTTAAAATCTGTTCATTGTTATTAGTAAATAACTTAACATCATCAGTTAGTGATATTTCATCATAACCATCAACAGAGTGAATTATTGAAAAATTCTTTTTAGTTTTTTGAAGAATTGATGAGTATAATCTAGCTAACTCAAGATTATAAACACCAACCATTTGATTGTTTGGATTTGACGGGTTAACTAACGGTCCAAGCATATTAAAAAATGTTTTTAGTCCCAATTCTTTGCGTATTGGTGCTACATTTTTCATTGCTGGATGAAATAGTGGAGCATGTAGTATGCATATACCGCTTTCTTCTATACATTTTTTTAAAAAACTGTTGTTGTTAGAAAACTTAATTCCCAAATATTCTAAAACATTACTGGATCCACAAGATGATGATACACCATAGTTCCCGTGTTTAGCAACTTTAATTCCAGCTCCGGCAGTAACAAAAGCAGAGGTCGTTGAAATATTAAATGTATTCTTACTATCTCCACCTGTCCCACATAAGTCAATGGTGTTAAAATCACTTAAATCAACTGGAACACATAATTCTAATAATGCATCACGAAACCCTTCAAGTTCATCTACGGTAATATTTCTCATCATGAAAATTGTTAGAAAAGCACTAACCTGTGAGATATTTTTTTTCCCTGTAGATATTTCAAGTAAGGTGTTTTTTGCAACATCTCTTGTCAAGGTTTTATGATTGATGAGTTCAATAAGTATATCTTTCATTTTATAATTTTAACCAATTTTTTAAAAGTGATTTTCCATGTTCAGTCAGAATAGATTCAGGATGAAACTGTACTCCCCATACACTATATTTTTTATGTTTTAATGCCATTACTTGTCCATTTTCGTCAATTGCTATTACTTCAAGATCAGAGGGAATAGGCTCTTTTACAACCCAGGAGTGGTATCTGCCTACTTTTAGAGTCTTAGGTAATCCCAAAAAAATAGGGTCACTTTTAACAATATTAATATCTGTAGCAACTCCATGAAAAACTTTTTTTAAATTTAAAAGCTCTCCACCAAAAACTTCAGCGATAGCTTGATGACCCAAGCAGACACCTAATATACTTTTGGATTTGAAGTAACGTAAAATGATTTCTTTTGATAACCCTGCTTCACTTGGGATTCCTGGTCCAGGGGATAGAACAACTTTATCAAATTTTTGGATATCTTCTATGTTAACTTCATCATTTCTTTTCACAGTTACTCTACAATTAAGTTCTTCCAAATAGTGAACTAAGTTGTAAGTAAAAGAATCATAATTGTCAATAACTATAACTTTCATAATCAAATCTTTTCAGCCATTTTTAGAGCATTAGTCAAAGCGCCCAATTTATTATTAACTTCTTGTAACTCATTTTTTGGATTTGATTTTGAAACAATTCCTGCTCCTGCTTGAAAAATCAAATTATATTTTTTACTTAAAAATGATCGAATAATAATTGCATGATTAAAATTTCCATTAAAATCCATAAAACCAATCGCACCACCGTAAAAGGATCTATTGCAATTTTCATACCTGTCTATTAATTGCATCGCCTTGTGTTTTGGAGCCCCGGATAGTGTACCAGCAGGAAATGTATCAGAAACAATCTGAAATGTTGAGGCTCCATTTTTTTTGATACAAGAAACTTTAGATACTAAGTGAATTACATGCGAATAAAACTGGATTTCTCTATTTTTTTCAATTTTAACATGGCTTCCATTTCTACTTAAATCATTTCTAGCTAAATCTACTAGCATCATGTGTTCACTGTTTTCTTTATCGTCTTTTGAAAGTTTCAAAGCCTTTTTTTTATCTTCTAAATCATTACCAGTTCTTCTAAACGTACCGGCAATTGGATGTATTTCGGCTTTATTATCATTTACTACAATTTGGGCCTCAGGTGAACTACCAAAAATCTTAAAATCTCCATAATCAAAGTAGAAAAGATAAGGTGAAGGGTTAATGGATCTTAATGCTCTATATAGTTTAAATTCATCTCCACAAAACTTTTGATTAAACCTTCTGGAAAGAACAATTTGGAACACATCACCCCTTAAGCAATGTTTAACACCTTTTTTAACTAGATCTATGTATTGTTTGTCGGTAATATTAGATTTTATTTTACCGATTTTTGAAAATGGGTATGACGAGGTTTTGTTGGTGAAAATAATTTTTTTTATATAATCAAGATTATTCTCATTTTTAAGACTATGATGGAAAATTTTAGCATTGTTGTTAAAGACGTTAATTACTATAATATTTGAATAGAAAGCGTAATAAATATCAGGAATATCTATTTTGTTTTTTTTATCAATAATTTTTATGTTTTCAAAGTATTTAACTGAATCATAATTGGTGTATCCAAACAGTCCATTGTTTACAAATTTTTTATCATTTTTCCCACAACTAAATTGTTTACAAAAATTATTTATTTCTTCAACAACATCACTGTTATCGTTTAATGATATTTCTTCTTTTTTACCATCAGGAAATAATTTTGAGACAGTATTGTGATTTACACAAATATGTGAAATTGGATTAAAACAAATATACGCATAGCTATTATCGTTGGCACCATAATCGCTACTTTCAAGTAAAATCGATTCAGCATACTTTGATCTTATTTTTTGATAAATACTTACAGGTGTTAAAGTATCTACTAAAATATCTATTTGTCTAGTTTTTATTTTGTACAATTTATTATTATTTAAAACTAAAAAGGCTCGTCGCAAGACAAGCCTTTAATTGTAATAATTTGAAATGGTTTATCGCGACATAGCATTGTATATCGACCAACACCATTTAATATTTTTTATAACCAACATTTTTCAAATATATCAATGAAATACAAAGTTTACAAGCATTAACTAAATTTAATTTTTTTTAACAAAAAAAAAACATGAAATTTACATTCATTAATAGTGTATAAAATGAATTTAAGTGAAGTAAATTGGACAAACTCAATTAAAAACTCTAAAAAGTGTATTATTCTAGATGTAAGAACTCCAAATGAGTTTGAGGAAGGTCACATAGAAAAATCGATAAATTTAGACTTTTATAATGCACAAATATTTTTAGATACAATAATGAAATTTGATAAAGAATGCCCAATATTTGTTTACTGCAGATCGGGCTCCAGAAGTTTCCAAGCATGTGAAATATTAAAACAAATGGGTTTTTCAAAAGCCTTTAACCTTGAGGGTGGTATTGAAGAATGGAATGGAAATATTGTCTGTTAATGATGGATCAGTTTAGATATTTTTTTGAAAGGCATGGATTTTCAGTTTGTTCAAGACTTGCTGAGTGGATGGGTATTAGAGCAAAAAATGTCAGATTATTTTTTATTTATATTAGTTTTTTTTCTCTTGGGTTTAATTTTGCAGTTTACTTGACTCTAGCGTTCTGGCTTAAAATAAAGGACTTTATTTCTTCAAAACGCTCGTCGGTATTTGATTTGTAAGAAAAACATTTGAATATTTACAATTAATTTGCATCTTGTACAGTAATAAATTATCCCAAATAAACAAAATGAAAAAAATAATATTTAGTACAATTTTTGTCTTCACATCTTTCATTACTCAAGCTCAAGAAGAAGGATTGGATAAAAAAATTGATGAGGCATTTGCACCAGTTTCGGAATTCTTTAGTAAAACAGTTTTTTTTGAAATTGCTGGATATCCGTTTGTAATACTTCTTTTGATCGCCAGTGCAGCTTTTTTTACATTATATTTTGGATTTCCAAATTTTAGATATTTCAAAACGGCAATTAATGTTGTTAGAGGTAAATATGACGAAATTGAAAAAGATGATTCTGGTTCAAAAGACGGAGAAGTTTCTCACTTTCAAGCTCTAGCTACTGCGGTTTCAGGTACCGTAGGAAATGGAAATATTGCTGGAGTCGCACTAGCAATTGCGCTTGGAGGTCCAGGTGCTACATTTTGGATGATTATTTGTGGGTTAATTGGTATGTCATCAAAGTTTGTAGAGTGTACACTGGGTGTTAAGTACAGAGATGTTGGAGAGGATGGCACCATCTACGGTGGACCAATGTACTATCTTACAAAAGGATTAAAAGAACGTGGTTTTACTTTTCTTGGAAAAGTAGCTGCTGTATTTTTTGCAATTTTTTGTATTGGAGGGTCATTTGGAGGCGGTAACGCTGCTCAGTCCAATCAAGCAACTATTGTTTTAAAGCAGCTTTTAGGACTAGAAAGCACAAGTGCAGGTGCAATGATTGGATTAGTTCTTGCAATTTTAGTTGGTATTATAATCATAGGCGGTATAAAAAGAATTGCATCAGTCACTGAAAAAATTGTTCCTTTTATGGCATTATTATACCTTATAGCATGTTTGTATATACTTTCTGTAAACTTTTCATTAGTTGATGATGCGATTACATTAATAATTAAAGAAGCATTTAATCCTACAGCTGTTGGTGTTGGCGGTTTAATTGGAGTTTTAATGGTGGGCTTCAAGCGAGCAGCATTTTCCAATGAAGCTGGTGTAGGTTCTGCATCAATTGCACACTCAGCAGTGAAAACAAAATATGCTGCCTCAGAAGGGTTGGTTGCGTTATTAGAACCATTTATTGATACTGTTGTAATTTGTACAATGACTGCACTTGTAATTATTATCTTCAATTTTGGAGGTTACTTTGAGTATGGAGGCGATGGATTGGGTACGGTATTTATTGATGGAGTTCCATTTGAGGGTGCTGGAATTACAACTAAAGCTTTTGAGCAATACATACCATTCTCTGATGTATTTTTAACAATTTCTGTTGTTTTATTTGCTGTTTCAACAATGATTTCCTGGTCTTATTACGGTCTACAATCTTGGAAATATTTATTTGGAAGAGGAAGAGCAGCTGATTTAACTTATAAATTAATTTTCTGCATGTTTGTAATAATAGGTTCTGCAGCTAGTATGAGCTCTATTTGGGACTTTTCTGATGCAATGATTTTTGCAATGGTTTTTCCAAATATGATTGGATTATTTTTCTTATTTCCTGTAGTAAAGAAAGAACTTGAAAAATACTTGGGAGTTATAAGTTAATTATTCTAAAAACACATTAACTAAAAAATATTTCAAAGGATTGAAAAATGTTTTTATATTTGCCATCTATTATTTAAAATATGCTAATAATTCCTGTTAAAGAGGGTGAAAATATTGATAGAGCACTAAAAAGATTCAAAAGAAAGTTTGATAAAACCGGTGCTATGAAAAATTTAAGAGCAAGACAAGCTTTCATTAAACCTTCTGTAAAACATAGAGATAAAATTAAAAAGGCTGCTTACGTGCAGAATTTAAAAGATTTAGAAAATATCTAAATTTTACATTTTATTTTGTCAAACTCTTTAACTTTATGATAGCTATATATCATAATGTACTTATCAAATTTTTTCGATTACTTATTAAAAGAAAAAAGCTATTCTAAAAATACCCTTTTAGCTTACAAGAAAGACCTAGATACATTTTCAGCGTTCTGTAGCAATCGTCATAAAATAAAGGACATAACAAAAATAAATTATAAAATTATAAGAAATTGGATTGTTGATTTATCAGATTTGAAATTATCTACCCTTACTATTAATAGAAAAATTTCTGCTTTAAGTAGATATTACGATTTTCTTATCAAAATTGAAAAAATCAATGAATCTCCATTAAAAAATCATAAAAGATTAAAAGTACAACCAAAAATTATTATTCCATTTTCTGAGCATGAAGTTTTAACAGTGATGGATGTTTTTGAAAATACGTTCGATGGTAAAAGAGATGCATTAATAATTGAAATGTTGTATTCTACTGGAATTAGAAGAGATGAATTAATTAAACTTAGTTTAAATAATATTTTTTTAGACGAAGATTTAATAAAAGTGGTTGGTAAAAGAAACAAAGAGAGGTTAGTGCCAATTTTACCAACTTTAAAAGAAAATATGGCCAAGTATTTAGAAATTAGAAATGAAAAAAAAATATCAAGTAAAAATTTTTTTATTACATCAAGAGGTAAACAAATTGGTCCATCACTAGTATACAGAGTTGTAAAAAAATACTTTTCAAAAGTATCCTCTAAGGTTAAAAAAAGTCCACATGTTTTGAGACATTCGTTTGCTACTCACCTATTAAACAATGGAGCGGATATAAATACTATTAAAGAAATTTTAGGTCATTCTAGTTTGGCTTCAACACAAATCTACACTAAAATAAAGCTACCAAAAATTATAAGTGATTATAAAAAAAATCACCCACGTGAAATTAAAAAAAGTAACATAAAAAAATTTTAAAAATCACTTGGATTCTTTGATTCAAAAAAAATAAATCTCTACATTTGCGAACCATTTACATGGATAAGCCGATGTAGCTCAGCTGGCTAGAGCAGCTGATTTGTAATCAGCAGGTCGTGGGTTCGAGTCCCTCCATCGGCTCTGTAGGTTCTTAAAATATTGGGGAGATACTCAAGCGGCCAACGAGGGCAGACTGTAAATCTGCTGTTTTTAACTTCGCAGGTTCGAATCCTGCTCTCCCCACAATCCTTAAGCGGGAGTAGCTCAGTTGGTAGAGCGTCAGCCTTCCAAGCTGAATGTCGCCGGTTCGAACCCGGTCTCCCGCTCAATCAATTCTTTTAATTTCTAAAAAATCAAAATTGAATAAAGATTTCTTTAAGAAAGTTCGAATACTTGACGGAGGAGTGGGGCAAGAATTACTCGCAAGAGGATTAAAAACTAAAGGAACTCTTTGGAGTGCAAGTGCATTAATTCAAGATAAATTCCATGAGCTAATTTTAAAAACACACATTGATTTTATTGAATCTGGAGCGGAAGTCATTGTAACCACAACATTTAGTAGTAGAAAACAAAAATTAATTGAGAATAATGTTCTTGAAAAATTTGAAGAATTAAATTTGAAAGCTGCTGAGCTTGCATCCAAAGCCAAAGATAAATTTCCGCACATTATGATTGCAGGTGGACTTCCTCCTCAAAATTTAGTATACCAAGTGGATAGTAGAAGTGATGATGAAATTATGTGCAATTTTTACGATCAAGCAAAAATTTTATCACCCTATGTCGATTTTTTTTATTTGGAAGTGTTGAGTAGTTTTCGAGAAGTCAATTTAGCTGTAAGAGCAATAGAATCATTAAAAAAACCCTATCTAGTGGGTTTACATGTTTCGAATGGTACTGAATTACCAAGCAAAGAGAAAATATCTGAAATTAAATCAAATTTGATTCTGGGTAATTCTTTGGGTTTAATGCTTTCATGCGTATCTCCTGAAAATTATCAGCGTAATTCCCAAGAATTAAGCAAATTAGATTGTCCCTTTGGTTTCAAGCTCAATGGTTTTGAGTTTACAACACCTAAGCTGAGTCAAAATAAAACTTATAATACTGGAGATAGTATAAATCCGAATATGATTTTGGGTAAAAGAAAAGATTTAAATCCAGAAAAGTTTTTTCGGTTTGTTGAAAAATTTAAGAGCTCAGGAGCAACAATTCTTGGTGGATGTTGTGAAACCACACCTGCTCATATTAAAGAATTAGTTAAATTACGTAACTAAAATAATAAAAGCCAATGTAGCTCAGGGGTAGAGCACTTCCTTGGTAAGGAAGAGGTCCGGAGTTCAACTCTCCGCATTGGCTCAATTTAAAAAGGTGTTGATTACAATATGTGGAAAAGATTTAAAAAAGCTGGTTTTTTTGCCACCATTGGTGCTATTCTTTTTGTAATTTTAAAAATTATTCTTAAAAACAGTTATTTCGCAAGTATTATTTATCGCTGGTTTGATTAGTTATGTAATCATCTCATTTATTTTTATGATTGATTTACTTATATTTCTCATATAATTACTTTTTATATAACTTTAAAGATTAACCTAACACAAATTGTCATGCGAAAAACACTTTTAATAATACTTTTAATTCCAATTTTTTTGTTTTCTCAGGACAGCCCTGAAATCTCTTATGGTTTTAACCAAAACATAAACTATAAATCTGGAGATGATTATACCAATAAAAGATGTGTTTTGGATATATATTTTCCAGAAAAAAGTAAAAATTTTTCAACCATAGTTTATTTTCATGGTGGAGCTCTCAAAAGAGGTAATAAATATATTCCTGAGTTTTTAAAAAATAAAGGTATTGCTGTTGTTGCCGTAAATTACCGATTCTACCCAGAAGTTTCAACATCTGAAATACTGGATGACACAGCACTTTCAGTTAAATGGGTATTTGATAACATTGAAAATTATGGGGGGTCAAAATCCTTAATTTTCCTTTCAGGCCACTCCGCAGGTGGTTACATTTCAAGCATGTTAGGTTTGGATAAATCATATCTCGCAAAACATAATATTAACTCGAGTGACTTAGCTGGCTTAATTCCACTTAGTGGTCATACCATAACACACATGACCGTTCGGGAAGAAATGGGAATTGAAATAACAAAACCATTTGTTGACAAGATGTCTCCACTCTTTCATATTAGTAAAAATACACCGCCCTACATAATGATAACTGGAGACAGAGAATTAGAATTGCTTGGAAGGTATGAGGAAAATGCCTACATGCAAAGGATGATGAAAGTAGTTGGTAATGAAAATTCAGAATTATTTGAACTTGAGGGTTTTGGACATAACATGGTTTATCCATCATTACCAATTCTGATGAATAAGGTCAACCAGATTAGTCAAAAAATATTAGACAAGAAAAATAACTAGAAAAACTTAATTGGAAAGTTCTTCATTTGAATAAATATTTAATAAATCATATGATTTATCTAGTTTATCTAACATGTCAATATATCTTTCAATTAAGCTTTTAAACTGGTTAATTGAACTCAAAAAATTATCTGATTTATAATAATTTTTATCAATTTTAAAATAAACGGGGACTAAGTCTGAATAAACATAACCATTATCGTTTTTAACCTCCTTTGAAATAATTATTATTTTTTTGTTTATAATGGATATTTCTCTAAAAAAATAGTCATCGATTATTCTGCTGACTGCCAAATTTCTAAAATTTAGGTTATTGTAAGTATCAGACAAAACATATCTAAAATTTTTAGACTTTATTAATTTGGTTGAACCTGTATTTATCAACTCTTCATAAATTCCTTTTTGTGGAAAAAATGAAACTGTTCCTCTTTGTGAAACTAATAAAAAATTTTCAGCAATTACCTTGTCAGATAAGTTCGTATCGTTCTGAATATCGAAGATTAATTCTTCGGCTGCTTTGAGACATCTAAACTGAAGGTCTTTTATATTTTTTATTTGATCTCGTTCACTTTCAATTATTTTTTGTAAGTCTTTGACAAGTTCATTTTTATAATTGGTGTTTTCTTCAATGATTCTTTTATCCTCAATGTAAAAAGATAATAGAATCCCTAAAAAAACAAGCAAACCTTCGACAATGTATTTAGTGTATTTCATCAAAAAAAAAAATTTATTAGTTTCGTTTAAAATTAATAAAATTTAATTTTGAACGTACTTAAAATTTTAAATCTGATTTTTTTAAAAAATTTAGAATAAAAATGAAGAGAAAAGAGAAAATGTTTTGGTTTTGGGTTGACATAATTGTCAAAGTAATAATTTTTGTTTCAATTATAATTGCATTGAAACTTGTTTTTTTTAAATAAAAGATGAAACTAAAAAACATTGTAATAACCAAAAACTCTAAAAAAAAAATTTTTGGTATACTAGTTGATATTATATAAAATGAAAATATTTAAATTTGAATTATGTTTAAAGTGTTAAAATTATCTGTATTTATTTTATTGTTTGTTTCTTCATGTTCAAGTAGTGATGACGTTGTAGAAAATAATCCTAGCGATACAACAATTTGGAGTGGGAGTAAAATAACTTTTACAAAATCTGATGGGTCTGATCCAACTGAATCTGCGAATCAAGATCGACTAACATCAAATGTTTGGATCACTAGGGGTATAAATGGCGGACAGATCTACAATGCAGCAAAAGAAAGTAGTGCTACTCAATCTACAAGTCCAGTTGGAACAAAATGGTCTGTTGGAACAATTGACCAGGTTTCAACACTGACATTCAATAACTTTAGAACCGCAGTTGGAAAACCTAAAGATGTGGTTGGAAAAAACTTAGTGATGTTCCTTGTCGAGGATAAAATATATTTAAGTGTTAAATTTACATCTTGGGGACAGGGAAAAGGTTCAGGATTTGCTTATGAAAGAAGCACAAAGTAAGTGTTGAATTACAAAAAAATTATAACTTACTCACTGTATATTGTAGTTGGTGGATATCTTGTATCTCAATTATTTTTTTGGTTTTTACAGAACGTATTATATAAAATTTTAAAGCACTTTTATCCAAGTCAATTTTAACTCAACACACTATCATTTTGAATATAAATATTAATAATATTTGGCCGGTTTACTATAAAAATAAAATTGATGCTTCTGCAATTGAACTCTGGGAAATTATTAGTAGGGCAGAGCATCTTAATTTAGTTCATCCGTTTTGTAAATCAAATGAAATTATTAAGTGGGATGGAAAAGGTTCAATAGATGTTCTTACTTATCTAAACGGATTAACGTATTTTAGAAATTTTGTTTCATGGAATGAAAATGAAGGATACAGTCTTTATATTGGAAGAAAGAGAGGAAAAAAATCAAAAGTCATTTGGGAGATTTCAAAAGAAAATGAAAATACTTTTTTAAAAATCACAGTTTATCCATATTTATTAAGTTCAATTTCAAAATTTTTTTCATTTTTACCTCATAAAATTTTTGTCGAACCGTTACTTAGAAAATATCTGAAATCAGTTGTTTTTGGAATTAATTTCTATTTAACCAAAAAAAAACCAGTTCCAAGGAATTATTTTGGAAAACACATATGGTTTTCTAAATTTTAAATATGAAAAAGTACATTAATATTATTATTTTAATTCTTATGATAGCAAGTTGTAATGAAGAAGATTATGTTCGTGAGAGTAGAGCTTCACCACAAGCTGTTTGTATTGATGGTGTAGCCTTGGATCAAATAACGGGAATAACATATAGTTGCGAAAATTATGATTTAATGAGCCGCATTTCATTGGGGGAATTAAATGCTGATGCAGGTAATGATTGTTGGGGCTGGACTGATAGCTCAACTGGAAGAGAATATGCAATTATGGGAGTAAATAATGGGACAGTTTTTGTGGATGTTACTGATCCTTTAAATCCCTTCTATCTTGGTAAGCTCCCCACCGCAACAATTGATAGCTCGTGGCGGGATCTAAAAGTATACAAGGATTATGCTTTTATTGTAAGCGAGGCAGAAGGACACGGATTACAAGTTTTTGATTTATCTAAATTACGAGGTGTTCAGTCAAAACGAACTTTTTCAGCTGATTATTTGTATTATGGGTATGGACATGCACATAACATTGGAATTAATGAAAAGACTGGATTTGCATACACTGCAGGCTCAGGATCATCTAAAAATCCAGTTGGAATTCATGCTCTTAATATTAACAATCCTTTAAAACCAAAATTGGAACTTAGTTTAGATGAAATAGGATACAGTCATGATGTACAAGTTGTTATTTATGATGGACCCGATTTAGACTATGTTGGAAGAGAAATTTACATCGGAAGTAATGAAAATAAAGTAGTCTTTGTCGATGTAACTGAAAAAACAAATCCAAAGATAATAAGTAGTTTTTTTTATGATCATCAATATACACACCAGTCTTGGTTAACCGAAGATCACAAATATCTACTTATGGGAGACGAGCTTGATGAGCTAGATTCTTCATTTCAATCCTTGGTTAATAAAACTAGAACCATAATAATTGATGTAACCGATTTAGATAATCCAGTTCGACACTTCAATTACATTTCAGAAACCGATGCAATAGATCACAATGGATATGTTGTTGGTTCAAAATTCTTTTTGGCTAGTTACACAGCTGGTTTGAGAATATTGGATATTTCTAATATACTAAATAAGCAAATTAATGAAATAGGGTTTTTTGATACATATAATGAGCAAAATAGCCCTGGATTATCTAAAATTTCCAATACTAAACAACAAGATCCAGGTGGAGACCACAGCGGAAGAAAAGGAAATATTAAGGCTTTTAATGGCGCTTGGAGTGTTTATCCTTTTTTTGAAAGTGGTAATGTAATTATTAGCGATATAAATTCCGGTTTGTTTGTTGTGAAAAGGAAAAATTAAAATTATGAATCCTATAATAAAATTAAAGTTTGTTTGTAAATAAATTTATTTTCAAATCAACTGGAAAAAAAATATAAATAAATATTCATTTTTTTAAGATAAAATTTCTATATTTGCGCTCGTTTAAAAAGTATTAAAATATAAAATTATGGCAAAGGAAACATTCGATCGTTCAAAACCTCACTTGAATATTGGTACTATTGGACACGTAGATCACGGTAAAACTACACTCACTGCAGCTATTACAAAAGTGTTGGCTGACGCAGGTCTTTCTGAAGCAAAAAGCTTTGATCAAATTGACAATGCTCCAGAGGAAAAAGAGAGAGGTATTACTATTAATACATCACATGTTGAATACCAGACAGCTAACCGTCACTATGCACACGTTGACTGTCCAGGACACGCAGATTATGTAAAAAATATGGTTACTGGTGCTGCTCAAATGGATGGTGCAATTTTAGTAGTTGCAGCTTCTGACGGACCAATGCCTCAAACAAGAGAACACATATTGCTTGGAAGACAAGTAGGAATTCCTAGAATTGTTGTCTTCTTAAATAAAGCTGATCAAGTTGATGATGAAGAACTACTTGAGCTTGTTGAAATGGAAGTTAGAGATTTATTAAACTTCTACGAATACGATGGTGATAATGGTCCAGTTATCTTAGGATCTGCTCTTGGAGCTTTGAATGGAGAACAAAAATGGGTTGATACAGTTATGGAGTTAATGAAGAATGTTGATTCATGGATTGAGCTTCCTAAAAGAGATGTTGATAAAGATTTCCTAATGCCAGTCGAAGATGTTTTTTCAATAACTGGTAGAGGAACTGTTGCAACCGGAAGAATCGAAACAGGTGTTGCAAACACTGGAGATGCAGTAGATATTATTGGTATGGGAGCTGAAAAATTAGCTTCCACTGTTACTGGTGTTGAAATGTTTAGAAAAATTCTTGACAGAGGTGAGGCAGGTGATAACGTTGGTATACTTTTAAGAGGTATTGAAAAAACTGATATTAAAAGAGGTATGGTTATTTGTAAGCCAGGTTCTGTGAAACCACATGGTAAATTTGAGGCAGAGGTTTACATCCTTAAAAAGGAGGAAGGTGGTAGACATACCCCATTCCACAATAATTACAGACCTCAATTTTATGTGAGAACAACTGACGTTACTGGAAACATTGAGCTTCCAAAGGGTGTTGAAATGGTGATGCCTGGAGATAACTTAACTATCACTGTTGATTTGATTAGCCCAATAGCATGTAGTGTTGGACTCAGATTTGCGATTAGAGAAGGTGGTAGAACTGTTGGAGCAGGTCAAGTAACAAAAATTTTAGACTAAATTTTAAAAATTTATAAAAGGCGTTTACATTTTGTCAATGTAAATGACTTCTATTGTTAAATTTAATTGGGTGTTTTTGTTTGACACCAAATAAAAAGAGACGGGTTTAGCTCAGTTGGTAGAGCACTGGTCTCCAAAACCAGGTGTCGGGAGTTCGAGTCTCTCAACCCGTGCAAAGAAAGAAAGATGGATATAGTGTCATATATTAAAGAATCTTTTTCAGAATTAAAAGAACATGTTTCTTGGACTCCAACAAATGAATTATCTAGAATTACTATGGTTGTTCTTGTCTTTTCTGTAATTTTCGCTTTGTTGATATGGATGGCAGATTCTATACTATCTAGAATTGTTAAAGTATATTTTGATTTTATAAACTGATATGATGACTGATACAGATGTAAAAAAGTGGTATGTTGTTAGAGCTGTCAGTGGGCAGGAAAATAAAATCAGAGCCTACATGGAATCTGAGATTAACAGACTTGGACACTCAAAGTTTGTTGAGGAAATTTTGGTTCCTACCCAAAAAGTTGTTCAAATCAGAAAAGGAAAAAAAATTAGTAAAGAAAAAGTTTTCTTTCCTGGTTACATTATGATTAAGGCAAATCTCTCAGGTGAGATTCCACATATTATTAAATCTTTACCTAATGTAATTGGATTTCTTGGTGAAACAAAAGGAGGAGATCCTGTTCCATTGAGAACTAATGAAGTTAATAGAATGTTAGGTAAAGTTGATGAGTTGTCTGCTGAATCTGAAAATATTGCAATTCCATTTGTTATTGGTGAAAGTATTAAAGTTATTGATGGACCATTTAATGGATTTAATGGATCAGTTGAAAAGGTTAACGAAGAGAAAAGAAAGTTAGAGGTAATGGTGAAGATTTTTGGAAGGAAAACTCCGCTGGAGCTTTCCTACATGCAGGTTGAAAAATTATAAATGTTACATTATAAATCATTTTTCAAAAGCTTCCAAATTTTGAAAAATAGTAAATATTAATAATGGCTAAAGAAATAGATAAAGTACTTAAATTACAAATCAGAGGAGGTGCTGCAAATCCATCTCCGCCTGTTGGACCTGCATTAGGTGCTGCCGGTGTAAATATAATGGAATTTTGCAAGCAATTTAATTCAAGAACGCAAGATAAACCTGGTAAAGTTTTACCGGTTGTTATCTCAGTTTTTAAAGATAAATCTTTCGAATTTGTTGTCAAGACACCACCAGCTGCTGTTCAATTATTGGAAGCTGCAAAAATTAAAAAAGGGTCTGGTGAACCCAACAGAAGTAAAGTTGCCACTGTGTCTTGGGACCAAGTAAAATTAATTTCTGAGGATAAAATGGTTGACTTTAATGCTTTTACGATTGAATCTGCGATGAAAATGGTCGCGGGTACAGCCAGATCAATGGGAATTAGAGTAAAAGGAAAGGCACCATTTTAATAATTAAGTTATAATTATATGACAAAGATTTCAAAAAAGAGAAAAAATGCTCTAGAAAAGTATGAAAGTGGGAAGACTTATTCACTTAAAGAGGCAGCATCTGTTGTCAAGCAAATTTCAAATATAAAGTTTGACGCTTCTGTTGACCTAGCAATTCGTTTAGGAGTTGATCCTAAAAAAGCGGATCAAAATATTAGAGGGGTTGTGACTCTTCCAAATGGTACCGGAAAGGATGTAAAAGTGCTCGCTTTGGTAACGCCAGATAAGGAAAAAGAGGCTGTTGAATCTGGTGCTGATTATGTTGGATTAGATGAGTATTTAACAAAAATAAAAGATGGATGGACCAATGTAGACGTTATAATTACAATGCCAAGCGTAATGGGCAAGTTAGGTCCCCTCGGTAAAATTTTAGGACCCAGAGGTCTTATGCCCAATCCTAAAACGGGTACCGTTACGATGGATATTGCAAAAGCTGTTTCTGATGTTAAATCTGGAAAGATAGATTTTAGAGTTGATAAATCTGGAATTATTCACGCATCAATTGGTAAGGTCTCATTTGATGCTGATAAAATTTATACAAACTCGTTAGAACTCATCCAAAATATAATAAAATTAAAACCTAGTTCAGCTAAAGGAACTTACCTAAAAAGTGTTTTTATGTCAAGTACCATGAGCCCTAGCATTAATATTGATACTAATTTTAGTTAAATAAAAATGACAAAAGAAGAGAAATCAAAGGTTATTGAAAGGCTTACTGCTGAATTAGCTGATAATAACAACATATATATGACAGATGCCTCTGGCTTAAATTCTGTTGAAACTAGTAAACTGAGAAGAGCCTGCTTCAAGGCTAATGTAAAATTATCAGTTGTTAAAAACACATTGCTTTCGAAGGCTATGGATGCTTCTCAAAAGGATTTCAGTGAACTGAAACAGGTGTTGGTTGGAAATACAGCACTGATGTATTCTGAGATTGGAAATTCTCCAGCAAAATTAATTAAGGAGTTTAGAAAAAAATCTGAAAAACCAGTTCTCAAAGGAGCATCTATTGAAGACGCAGTTTACCTTGGAGACGACCAGCTGACTACGTTAGCCAACATCAAATCAAGAGAAGAACTTATTGGTGAAATAATTTCAATATTGCAGTCACCAACAAAAAATGTTATATCCGCTCTAAAGTCAAGTGGATCAAAAATTTCGGGAGTTTTAAAAACTCTTGCAGAAAAAAAGAGTGAGTAAATAATAATAATAAATAAATATAATAAAATGGCAGATATTAAAGATTTTGCAGAAAAGTTAGTTAATCTAACAGTAAAAGAAGTTAACGAATTAGCTGAGGTTTTAAAGAACGATTACGGCATTGAACCAGCAGCAGCAGCTGCAGTTGTTGCAGCCGGTCCAGCTGCAGCTGGAGGTGCTGATGCGGCTGAAGAAAAATCAGAATTTGATGTAGTTTTAACAGCTGCAGGCGGTTCCAAATTAGCTGTTGTTAAGCTTGTTAAAGAATTAACCGGTTTAGGATTAAAAGAAGCAAAAGAACTAGTAGACAATGCTCCAAGTAATATTAAAGAAGCTGTTTCTAAAGATGAGGCAGATGGATTTAAAAAATCACTTGAAGAAGCTGGTGCAGAAGTAGAATTAAAGTAAAATACTTAGTATTTTTTTTAATTTTTAGTTACCAACTTTGTCAACAATAATGTTCATTGTTCTTTTAATTTAAAATCAATTTAATGCATAATATCAACAGAGTAAATTTCGCAACTGCTACGAATATCCCAGAATATCCAGATTTTTTGGACATTCAAATTAAATCGTTTAAAGATTTTTTTCAACTAGAAACCAAAACTGCTGAAAGGACTGATGAAGGATTGTACAATACCTTCATGGAAAATTTCCCTATTTCTGACTCAAGAAATCAGTTTGTTTTAGAATTCTTAGATTATTTTGTAGACCCATCAAGGTATACGATTCAAGAATGTATTGAAAGAGGTTTAACGTATAGTGTTCCTTTAAAAGCAAGATTAAAATTATATTGTACTGACGAAGAACATGAAGATTTTGAAACCATTGTTCAGGACGTGTATTTGGGAGCCATTCCTTACATGACACCAAGCGGAACTTTTATAATTAATGGAGCTGAACGTGTTGTTGTTTCACAATTACATAGATCTCCAGGAGTTTTCTTTGGCCAATCTTTTCATGCTAATGGTACAAAATTGTATTCTGCTAGAGTTATTCCATTTAAAGGTTCTTGGATTGAATTTGCAACTGACATTAATAGTGTAATGTATGCTTACATCGATAGAAAAAAGAAGCTTCCGGTCACAACTTTGTTAAGAGCAATTGGTTTTGAACGAGATAAAGATATTTTGGAGATTTTTGATTTAGCGGAGGAAGTTAAGGTTTCGAAATCGGGTCTTAAAAAATATATTGGAAGAATTTTAGCAGCTAGAGTATTAAATTCTTGGTTTGAAGATTTTGTTGATGAGGATACAGGTGAGGTTGTTTCAATTGAAAGAAATGAGATTGTTTTAGATAGAGATGTTGTAATTGATAAGGAAAATATTAAGGATATTTTAGAAACCAACACCAAAACCATTCTTTTACACAAAGTTGATGGACAATTTTCAGATTATGCTATAATTCACAATACGCTTCAAAAAGATCCAACTAACTCCGAAAAGGAAGCAGTTGAACATATATATAGGCAATTAAGAAATGCTGAACCGCCTGATGAAGAAACCGCCAGAGGAATAATTGATAAATTATTTTTCTCTGATCAAAGGTACAACCTAGGAGAAGTTGGAAGATACAGGATGAATAAGAAGTTGGGCCTAAACATTGACATGGAGGAGTTGGTTCTTACTAAAGAGGACATCATAACAATAATAAAATATTTGATTGAACTTATTAATTCTAAGGCTGAGATTGATGATATTGATCATTTGTCAAATAGAAGAGTTAGAACTGTTGGTGAACAGCTTTCAACTCAATTTGGAGTTGGACTTTCCAGAATGGCAAGAACAATCAGGGAAAGAATGAATGTTAGAGATAATGAAGTTTTTACACCAATCGATTTAATAAATGCTAAAACTTTATCTTCTGTTATCAATACATTCTTTGGGACTAACCAGCTATCTCAATTTATGGATCAAACTAATCCATTAGCTGAATTAACTCACAAAAGACGACTTTCAGCACTGGGTCCAGGTGGATTATCAAGAGAAAGAGCTGGTTTTGAAGTAAGAGATGTACATTACACCCACTACGGAAGACTATGTCCAATTGAGACACCTGAGGGTCCAAACATAGGTTTAATTTCGTCCTTAAGTGTATTTGCTAAAGTTAATAACCTAGGTTTTATTGAAACACCTTACAGAGAAGTAAAAAATGGTTCCGTAGACCTAAATAATTATCGTTTTTTAAGTGCTGAGGAGGAAGAAGGTAAGCTAATAACTCAAGCTAATATTCCAAAAGATAAAAGTGGAAAAATTTTATCTGATAAAGTCATAGCCCGTCAAGAAGCAGACTATCCAGTTGTAGAACCCAGTCAGGTAAATTACACTGACGTGGCTCCTAATCAAATTGCATCCATTTCTGCTTCACTCATTCCTTTTTTAGAGCATGACGACGCAAATCGAGCCTTAATGGGGTCTAACATGATGAGACAATCTGTTCCACTTTTGCGTCCTCAATCCCCAATTGTTGGAACTGGTCTTGAAAGGCAGGTTGCGTCTGACTCAAGAGTTTTGATAAATGCAGATTATGACGGGAAAGTTACATATGTGGATTCACAAAAAATAATTATCAAATATAAATTAACTGATCAACAAAAACTTACAAGTTTTGATTCAGATGAAAAAACATATTCCCTTGTAAAGTTTAGAAAAACAAATCAGGGCACGTGTATAAATTTAAAGCCAATTGTTGATAAGGGTGATAATGTTAAAAAAGGACAGGTATTGTGTGAAGGCTATGCAACTCAAAAAGGTGAATTGGCACTAGGAAGAAATTTAAAAGTCGCATTTATGCCCTGGAAAGGATATAATTTTGAAGATGCAATTGTAATTTCTGAAAAAGTTGTTAGGGATGATGTTTTTACTTCTTTACACATTGACGAGTACTCAATTGATGTAAGAGATACAAAACTTGGCATGGAAGAATTAACAAATGATATTCCAAATGTTAGTGAGGAAGCTACAGCAAATCTTGACGAGAATGGAATGATAAGAATCGGTGCTGAAGTAAAACCAGGAGATATTCTTATTGGAAAAATAACACCCAAAGGGGAATCTGATCCAACACCTGAAGAAAAACTATTAAGAGCTATTTTTGGAGATAAAGCGGGAGATGTAAAGGACGCGTCACTTAAAGCTCCTCCTTCTTTAAATGGAATCGTAATTGATAAAAAACTTTTTGTCAGACCAATTAAGGATAAAAAACAAAGAATTGAAGATAAAGAACTAATCAACCAGTTAGAAGATAAGTTCGAAAAACAATTTTCAGAACTCAAACTAAAGCTTGTTGATAAGTTGTATAATATTTTAAATGGTAAAACTTGTCAAGGTATTTTTAATGATTTAGGAGAAGAAATTCTTCCCAAAGGAAAGAAGTATACTCAAAAAATGCTTAACCAGGTTGAAGAATTTACTCACTTGGTTTCAGGTCAATGGGCTGTCGATAAAAAAACTAACGAGTTAGTTATTTCACTATTACATAACTATAAGATAAAAGAAAATGATATACAGGGCTCTCAACGAAGAGAAAAGTTTACAATTTCAGTTGGTGATGAGCTACCATCTGGTATCCTTAAGTTAGCTAAAGTATACGTTGCGAAGAAGAGAAAACTAAAGGTTGGTGATAAAATGGCAGGTAGACACGGAAATAAAGGTATTGTTGCACGAATAGTTAGACAAGAGGATATGCCATTTTTAGAGGATGGTTCCCCAGTTGATATAGTTTTAAATCCGTTAGGAGTACCATCAAGAATGAATATTGGTCAAATATATGAGACAGTTTTAGGTTGGGCTGGTCAAAAGTTAGGAAGAAAGTTTTCAACTCCTATTTTTGATGGAGCAACGATAGAGCAGATTAATAAGCTTACTGATGAGGCTGATCTTCCGAAGTTTGGACATACATATTTATATGATGGTGGAACAGGTAAAAGGTTTGATCAAGCTGCAACTGTTGGTGTGATTTATATGCTAAAATTAGGTCATATGGTTGATGATAAAATGCACTCTAGATCCATTGGTCCATATTCATTAATCACACAACAGCCACTTGGTGGTAAAGCTCAGTTTGGTGGTCAAAGATTTGGTGAAATGGAAGTATGGGCGTTGGAAGCATACGGAGCCTCTAGCACCTTACAAGAAATTTTAACAATAAAATCAGATGATGTTCAAGGAAGGGCAAAAGCTTATGAAGCCATCGTAAAAGGTGAGGTTATGCCTACACCAGGTTTACCTGAGTCATTTAATGTATTAATGCACGAATTGAAAGGTCTAGGATTAGATATTAGATTAGAAGAATAAATAAAAAGATTATTATGTCTAGAAAAATTGAAATAAATAAGTCTAAAAAATTTTCAAAAATATCCATTGGGTTAGCTTCTCCAGAAACAATTTTGGCTGCCTCCAGGGGGGAGATTTTAAAACCAGAAACCATAAATTACAGAACACACAAACCTGAAAGGGACGGTTTGTTTTGTGAGAGGATATTTGGACCTGTTAAAGACTACGAATGTGCTTGTGGAAAATATAAAAGAATAAGATACAAAGGAATTATTTGTGACAGGTGTGGTGTTGAAGTTACAGAAAAAAAGGTAAGAAGAGATAGAGTTGGACACATCAATCTTGTAGTTCCTGTTGCTCACATATGGTATTTCAGATCCCTTCCTAATAAAATAGGTTATCTCTTAGGCTTGCCTTCAAAAAAACTTGACATGATTATATATTATGAAAGGTATGTTGTTATTCAACCTGGTTTAGCTGTAAATTCGGAGGGTGAAGCAATTCAGAAACTAGATTTTCTAACCGAAGAACAATACATAAATATAGTTGATTCTCTACCACAGGAAAACCAATTTTTAGACGATGAAGACCCTAATAAGTTTATAGCGAAGATGGGAGCAGAGTGCTTGATTGAACTTTTATCGAGAATTGATTTAAATGATTTGTCCTATGAGCTTAGACACAAAGCCAATACAGAGTCATCTAAACAAAGAAAAATGGAAGCCCTTAAAAGACTTCAGGTTGTAGAATCTTTTAAGGATTCAAATAATAATAAAGAAAATAAGCCTGAGTGGATGGTACTAAAGGCGATTCCTGTCATCCCACCAGAACTTAGGCCACTTGTCCCCCTTGATGGTGGGAGATTTGCTACCTCTGATTTAAATGACTTATATAGAAGAGTAATAATTAGAAATAACAGGTTGAAAAGATTAGTTGAGATAAAAGCACCTGAAGTAATTTTAAGGAATGAAAAAAGAATGCTTCAAGAGTCTGTTGATTCACTTTTTGATAACACTAGAAAGTCTTCTGCCGTTAAAACAGATGCAAATAGGCCACTTAAATCATTGTCTGACTCACTTAAAGGAAAACAAGGTAGATTTAGACAAAATTTATTGGGTAAAAGGGTTGATTACTCTGCAAGGTCAGTAATAGTCGGTGGACCTGAATTGAAACTTTATGAATGTGGTTTGCCAAAAAATATGGCTGCAGAACTTTACAAGCCATTTATAATTAGAAAACTAATTGAAAGAGGAATTGTAAAAACCGTTAAATCTGCCAAAAAAATTATCGATAGAAGAGAGCCCCTGGTTTGGGACATTCTTGAAAACGTGCTTAAGGGACACCCTGTATTACTAAATAGAGCTCCAACTTTACATAGATTAGGTATACAAGCTTTTCAACCAAGTTTGATTGAAGGTAAAGCTGTTCAAGTTCACCCATTAGTTTGTACAGCATTTAATGCTGATTTTGATGGTGATCAAATGGCTGTCCACCTTCCATTGGGACCAGAAGCTATCCTTGAGGCTCAACTTTTGATGTTAGCATCGCACAACATACTTAATCCCGCAAATGGTTCTCCAATAACAGTTCCGTCTCAAGACATGGTTTTAGGTTTATATTATATGACAAAATTATTTAAATCTAATGAGAATTATAAAGTCAAAGGTGAAGGATTAACGTTTTATTCCCATGAAGAGGTTAATATAGCATATAACGAAGAGAGAGTTGAACTTAACGCTCCTATAAAAATTAGAGCAAAAGTTCTAAATTCTGAAGGGAATCTTGAAAGTAAAATTATTGATACTACTGTTGGACGTGTCTTATTTAATCAGGTTGTTCCTGAAAAGGCTGGTTTCATCAATGAAGTTTTAACTAAAAAATCCCTTCGAGATATTATTGGTAATATTCTAAAAATTACCAGTGTTCCTGAAACAGCTGATTTCCTCGACAAAATTAAAGATATGGGCTTTTCATTTGCTTTCAAGGGAGGTTTGTCGTTTAGTTTGGGTGATATTATAATACCACCAGAAAAACATGAAATGATCTCTAAAGCTAACGGAGAGGTAGATTCAATTATTGGTAATTACAACATGGGATTAATTACTAATAATGAAAGGTATAACCAAGTAATTGATGTTTGGACATCAGCAAATGCTACTTTAACTGAATTAGCTATGAAGAGAATTAGTGAGGATAAACAAGGATTCAACTCCGTATACATGATGCTAGATTCTGGTGCTAGGGGTTCAAAAGAACAAATTAGACAGCTAACTGGAATGCGAGGTTTAATGGCTAAGCCAAAAAAAGCAAGTTCTGGTGGCGGTGAAATAATTGAAAACCCAATTTTATCTAATTTCAAAGAAGGTTTGTCCATTTTAGAATATTTTATTTCTACTCACGGAGCCAGAAAAGGTCTTGCTGATACTGCGCTTAAAACAGCTGATGCTGGGTATTTGACAAGGAGATTAGTTGATGTTGCTCAGGACGTAATTGTTAATTATGAAGATTGTAATACGCTAAGGGGAATTTCAGTTGAGGCATTGAAGAAAAATGAAGAAATTGTAGAATCTTTAGGTGAAAGGATTTTGGGTAGAGTTTCTTTGCACGATGTATATGATCCACTAACTGATGAAATAATTGTAAGTTCTGGAGATGAGATCTCTGAGGATATTGTTAGTAAAATTGAAAATACCGCTATTGATAAAGTAGAAGTTAGATCTCCCTTAACATGTGAATCACTCAAAGGAATTTGTGCAAAATGTTATGGAAGAAATTTAGCTACAGGTAAAATGGTTCAAAATGGTGAAGCTGTTGGTGTTGTTGCAGCCCAATCAATTGGCGAACCTGGAACTCAATTAACTTTGAGAACGTTCCATGTTGGAGGTATTGCGGGTAATATTTCAGAAGAAAACAGTCTTTTATCTAAATTTGATGGTGTAGCTGAAATTGAGGATTTAAAAATTGTGAAAAGTAAAGATTCTGATGGAAAGAATATCAACGTTGTCATCTCTAGAACCTGTGAAATTAAAGTATTAGATAAAAAAACAGGTATTGTCTTAAGTACAAATATTATTCCATATGGCTCGACTATCTTTATTAAGGACGGTGATGATCTTTCTAAAAATGATATTATTTGTCAATGGGATCCTTATAATGGTGTTATTATTTCTGAATTTGGAGGTGTAATTGAATTTGAGAATATTGAAAAGGGTGTTACTTTTCAAGTTGAGATTGACGAGCAAACAGGATTTAAAGAAAAGGTAATTTCAGAATCAAGAAATAAAAAGATTGTCCCAACTTTACTTATTAATGATGCTAAAGGTAAAAATTTGAGGACTTATAATCTTCCTGTTGGAGCTCACCTAATAGTTAATGATGGTGAAAAAGTAAAGGAAGGTAAAATTTTAGTTAAAATACCAAGAAAATCAGCTAAGTCTGGTGATATTACAGGTGGTCTTCCTAGAGTTACAGAATTATTTGAAGCAAGAAATCCATCCAATCCAGCTGTTGTTAGTGAAATTGATGGAGTTGTGAATTTTGGTAAAATTAAAAGAGGGAATAGAGAAATTATAATTGAATCTAAAACAGGTGAGATTAAAAAGTATCTAGTAAAATTATCCAATCAGATTCTGGTCCAAGAGAACGATTTCGTTAAAGCTGGTATGCCACTTTCCGATGGATCAATAACTCCTAATGATATTTTAAATATAAAAGGACCATCAGCAGTCCAACAGTATTTGGTAAATGAAGTTCAAGAAGTTTATAGACTGCAGGGTGTAAAAATTAATGATAAGCATTTTGAGGTTTTGATTAGACAAATGATGCAAAAAGTTAAAATCCAAGACTCTGGTGATACAACATTTTTAGAAGGTCAACTGATTCATAAAAACGAGTTTATTGCTGAAAACGATAATCTTTATAACAAAAAAATTGTTGAGTCAGTTGGTAGCTCAGAAAATCTAAAGGAGGGACAAATTGTAACTGCAAGAGAATTAAGAGACGAAAATTCGCTTCTTAAACGAGAAGATAAAGAAGTTGTGTTGGCAAGGGATGCTGTGAATGCTACTGCCACACCAATACTACAAGGTATAACTAGGGCTTCTTTACAAACTAAATCATTTATTTCTGCTGCTTCTTTCCAAGAGACAACAAAAGTTTTAAATGAAGCTGCTGTAAATGGTAAGGTAGATAATTTAGATGGACTGAAAGAAAATGTTATAGTAGGTCACAAAATACCGGCAGGAACAGGAAACAGAAGATATAATGATGTGATTGTTGGATTCACTGACGAGTATGAGGAATTATTAGCATCAAAAAAATTGAGTTTGTAATGAAAACAAATAAGAAAGATAATAGTATTAATCTTGAACTTGATGAAAAAACATCCCAAGGTACTTACTCAAATTTAGCTTTAATTAATCATTCTGTTTCTGAGTTTGTTGTTGACTTTGTTAATATTATGCCCGGTGTTCCAAAAGCTAAAGTTAAATCAAGAATTATTCTTACTCCTCAACATGCTAAGAGATTTTCAAATGCACTGATTGAAAATATTTCAAGGTTTGAAAAATCAAATGGTGAGATTAAAGATTATGACAAAAAACAGCCAATTTCGCTAAATTTCGGTCCTGTCGGTGAAGCCTAACTAAAATTCAGATTTATTGTGAAAAATAATTGATTTAAATTTTTCTCTTGTCATTTCAAGTGAGAACTTGGAATCACACAAGAATACTAGTTTATTTGATTTATCTTTAGCCAAAAATTTATTTTTAAGTTTTTTAAATTCAGTATATTCACTATTATTCGGATCTCCTTCAACCCAACAAGCCTTGTATATATTTACACTTTCATATGAACATTTAGCTCCATATTCGTGTTCTAGTCTATATTGAATTACATCAAACTGAAGGGCACCAACAGTTCCAATGATTTTACGACCATTAATCTCAAGAACAAATAATTGTGCAACACCTTCATCCATCAACTGATCAATCCCTTTAGCTAATTGTTTCGATTTCATGGGATCTCTATTAATTATATACTTAAAATGTTCTGGTGAAAAGTTAGGAATTCCTTTAAAGTTTATTTCGTCCCCCTCCGAAAATGAATCACCAATTTTAAAATTACCTGAATCATGAACACCAATTATATCACCAGGATATGAAAGATCTACTACCTCTTTTTTTTCTGCAAAAAAAGTGTTTGGGCTACTAAATTTATATTTTTTTTTATTTCTAACATGAAAGTATGGAGTATTTCTCTTGAAAACTCCAGAAACAACTTTTATAAATGCTAACCTATCCCTGTGTTTGGGGTCCATATTGGCATGAATTTTAAAAACAAAACCAGAAAATTTATTTTCTTTAGGATCTATTATTCGTTCTTCACTTTCTTTAGGTCTTGGTTGCGGAGCAATTTCAATAAAACAGTCCAATAGTTCTTTAATTCCGAAATTTTTTAAAGCGGATCCAAAAAAAACAGGTTGTAATTTTGAATTTAAATAATCATTTTTATAAAAATCAGTGTAAATTTCATTTACAATACTAATATCATCTTTCAACTTATCAATTGCTTTTTCATCAATATATTGTTTTAATTTAGGATCATCAATTTGTGAAATTTTCGTAGATGAAGAAATCTTTTGTTTTTCATCATCATCAAAAAACATCAAATCATTTTTCCATACATTATAAATTCCTTTAAAATCATAACCCATTCCAATTGGAATGCTCATGGGACAAATTTTAAAATTTAATTTTTTTTCCAATTCATCAAATAAATCAAACATATCATTACCCTCCCTGTCAAGCTTGTTTATGAAAACAATAATCGGGATTTCTCTCATTTGACATACTTCAACTAATTTCTTAGTTTGTTCCTCAACTCCTTTGGCAACATCAATTACTACAATTACACTGTCAACTGCAGTAAGCGTTCGAAATGTGTCCTCTGCAAAATCTTTATGTCCTGGTGTGTCCAGGATATTAATTTTTTTTCCTTTGTAATTAAATGCTAGCACCGAGGTTGAAACAGAAATACCACGCTGTTTTTCAATTTCCATAAAATCAGAAGTCGCAGATTTCTTAATTTTTTGTGACTTTACTGCACCTGCTTCTTGAATTGCTCCTCCAAAAAGTAATAATTTTTCAGTCAGTGTAGTTTTTCCAGCATCGGGGTGAGATATAATTCCGAATGTTCTTCTTATTTCTACTTCTTTGTTTAGTTCCATTATTTAATAATCCTCAAAAATACTATTGTTTTATATTAACGTCAAAATATTTCAAATTTTGTATTTTTATGGAATGGTTAATGAATATGTAATTTTAGTTGATAAAGATGATAATCAATTAGGGTTAATGGAGAAAATTGAAGCTCATGAAAAAGCTCTTTTACATCGAGCTTTCTCAGTTTTTATTTTGAATAAAAAAAATCAGCTTCTTCTCCAACAAAGAGCTTCGCACAAATATCATTCACCAGGATTATGGACAAATACTTGTTGTAGCCACCCCAGAGATCGTGAAGATATTTTAGCTGCTGGAGAAAGAAGGCTTTTTGAAGAAATGGGTATTAAATCAAATCTCTTTCATCTTTTAACTTTTATTTACAAAGCAAAGTTTGATAATGGACTTACTGAACATGAATTAGATCATGTTTTAATTGGAAAATTTGATGGAGACCCAATAATAAACAAAAATGAAGTTTCAAACTGGAAATGGGTTGATTTAGAAGGAATTAGACAAGATATCTTAGAAAATCCAACAGATTATACGGTTTGGTTTAAAATAATATTTGAAAAATTTTATAAAAAATATTTGATTAATGAAGGTAACAGTTAGTAGAAAAGCCCATTTTAATGCCGCACATAGGCTTTATGTGAAAAATTGGAGTGATAAAAAAAATGAGGATATTTTTGGAAAATGTAATAATCCTAATTATCATGGTCACAATTACGAGTTAATAGTTAGTTTAACAGGTAATATTGATCCTACATCTGGTATGGTGATTGATTTAAAAGATTTAAAAGATATAATTAAGTCAGAGGTTGAAGAAGTATTGGACCACAAAAATTTAAATTTGGATGTTGAATATTTTAAAAATGTAATACCCTCAGTTGAAAATATTTGTGTTTTTATATGGAGTGTCCTTAGAAAAAAAATTGATAACGATAAATTAATTGAAGTGACTTTGTATGAAACACCAAGAAATTTTGTAAAGTACTCTGGAGATTTAGAAAAATAACTTTAAATCTAGCTTTTGCTTTTTGAGTTTATTAGTTTACTTAACATTTTACCGTATTTAGATTCTTTTACATTCTTATCCAGAGACATAAATATGGTGTCTAAAATCAGCTGATCATTATCCTTAAAATTATTTATTGCAATGTAAGGAGCAACAGAACTATTTCCATTATTAACTGCATAATTTAGGCTATACAAAAGTTTTCTCTTGTTAATATTTTGTATTTCATTTTCAATCAAATTTACACTATCAAACTTTTGCATTTTGGTTAGGTTTATTGACTTTTCAATCAAATCTAATTTCTCATAATTGAATTTTTTTATAATATTTTGGTAATCTCTATAAATAGAATCATTAAAAGAGCCAGTAACAGTATAATCTGAATTAAATTTTTTAAGATTGCTCTTAACGGTAATATCACTGTTTTCAGCAAAAAACTCAATTCTATTATCATTTTTTGAAATATTTAAAGCTATATAAAAAATTTCTGGAGAGTTAATTTTTTTTTTGAATTGTAAATAACTATCATCTTCAACATAAATTGAATCAACATTTACTAGTACTGAATCGTTTATTTTTTGTAAGTATATTTTCCCTTTTTTAAATCCTTCTACTTGTAGATCTAATATCATCATTTCATCATTGTGATTAGAACAATTTGTGGAGAGGATTAATAAAATAAAAATTAGGAACTTTTTCAATATAAATTTTAAAACAAATATCAATATTTTTTTTTATTCTAAAATTTTTATTTGATATTTTTCCATGCCCAATAAATTAAACCAAATTGTAAAAAAATTCTAAATAAAAGTAAGTAAATTGGATTGCCCAAACTATTTTCAGGAATAAGCATATTAAAATGTACAAGAAAAAAAACGGATAACATTAGAATTATACCCCAAAGACATAAATTTCTATATTTCTCGAAAAAAAGTCCAATGCCAAGGATAATTTCTGCAACTCCGCTAGCAATAATTAATTCCCAATGAAAGGGTAAAAAATTTGGCATGTATGGAAAATAAAAGTCAGTATTTGTGAAATGAAGTATACCCAGGTATATGTATATTATACCCATTATTTTTACCTCAATTCCTCTCACTTTATAAAACCTATACTTCTTTTAATGAAAGATGTCAATTCTTCACCTTTGAGCAGATTTTGTGATAATTTTGCTAAATCTAGGGATTGATTTATTAACCTTTCTTGTTTAGTTTTTGTTTTAGTCATTAAAATTTCAGAAACAATCGGATTATTTACGTTAACAATTAGATTAAAAGTTTCAGGCATATTTCCAAACATACTATTACCACCAGATTGTTGCATTTCTTTCATTCTTCTCATGAATTCTGGAAATGTGATTAGAAATGGACCAGACTCACTATCCATAGATTCTAATTGAATATTATATTTTTCTTTTGGTACATTTTTTTCAATTATTTCTTTTAGTTTGTCTTTTTGTTTATCACTAAGTTTAGAAACTTCACTACTCTCTTTATTAATTAATTTATCAATTACATCAGCATCAACTCTGGCGAAAGATAATTTATCGTTTGAGGTTTCTAATTTTTGAATTAAATGACTAATTATTGGAGAATCAAGAATTAAAACTTCATATCCTTTGCTCTTAGCTGTTTCAATGTAAGAATGTTGTTCGTCTTTGTTTGAAGCATAAAGTACAATTAGCTTACCATCTTTATCAGTTTGGTTTTTTGTAATTTTTTCCTTTAGTTCTTCAAGAGTTAGATAATTCCCATCAACAGTAGGGTAAAGTGCAAAACCTTTAGCTTTTTCAAAAAACTTTTCCTCACTCAACATTCCATATTCAATGACGACTTTAATGTCATTCCACTTTTTTTCAAACTCTTTTCTATCTTTCTTAAATAGAGAATTAAGTTTATCACCAACTTTTCTAGTTATGTAGTTACTTATCTTTTTTACAGCCCCGTCGGCTTGCAAATAGCTTCTAGATACATTTAATGGTATATCCGGAGAATCTATAACTCCCCTCAAAAGGGTTAGAAATTCTGGTACAATTCCCTCCACATTATCAGTAACAAAAACTTGGTTTTGGTACAACTGGATTTTATCTTTTTGAATATTTATATCATTTGAAATTTTGGGAAAATATAAAATACCAGTAAGAGTAAATGGGTAATCAACATTCAAATGAATATTGAATAAAGGTTCTTCAAATTGCATTGGATATAATTCCCTGTAAAATTCTTTGTAAGAATTTTCATTCAAATCTTTTGGAGTTTTAGTCCAAGCTGGGTTAGGATTATTAATTATGTCGTCAATAAGTTCTTTAACCTCTTTTTCTTTTTTTCCTTTTCCAGTTTTTTTTGTGATTTCTTTGGTTCCAAATTTAATTGGGATGGGCATAAATTTATTATATTTCAGAAGTAAATTTCTTATTTTGCTTTCTTCCAAAAATTCCTTAGATTCCTTATCAATGTGTAAAATTATTTCAGTTCCTCTACTTTTTTTATCGCTTTTTTTCAATGAATATTCAGGCGATCCATCGCAAATCCAATGAGCTGCATTTTCATTTTTATATGATTTAGTAATAATTTCTACTTTTTCAGCAACCATAAAGGCAGAATAAAAACCTAGACCAAAATGACCTATAATGCCAGCATCTTTGGCTGAGTCTTTATATTTCTCCAAAAACTCCTCCGCACCAGAAAATGCTACTTCATTTATGTATTTTTTTACTTCATCTGTTGTCATACCAATTCCCTGATCTATTACATGTAATTTTTTTCCTTTTTTGTCAATTTTGACTTCAATAATTGGATTATCATATTTTATTTTATTTTCAGCAATACTACTTAAATGTTTGAGCTTTGAAGTTGCATCAGTAGCGTTTGATATTAGTTCTCTCAAAAATATTTCGTGGTCACTATATAAAAACTTCTTTATAAGTGGAAAAATATTTTCTACAGCAACATTAATTTTACCTTTAGACATAATTTATATTTAAAAATATCAGATCAAATGATGTACCAAAGAGGGAATGATGACAAATTGACATTTTATAAATTTTTCAAATAAAAGAGTAATAAATAAATTTATTTTAGCTACGTTTATGAAATATCAAAATTATGTATAGCTCAAAAATTACAGGTCTTGGTTATTATTTACCTCCTAATGTAGTAACGAACGATGATTTATCTAAAATAATGGATACAACAGACGAATGGATTCAAGAAAGAACTGGTATTAAAGAAAGAAGATGGATTGATCCAAAATCTGGAGATACAACATCCAGTATGGGTTTTGAAGCTTCAAAAGTGGCAATTGAAAGATCTGGAATAAAAAAAGAAGATATAGATTTTATAATTTTTGCTACTTTAAGCCCCGACATGTATTTTCCTGGTGGCGGAGTCCGTGTTCAAGATATGCTGGGAATTCCAACTATAGGAGCACTTGACATAAGAAATCAGTGTTCGGGATTTATTTATTCTCTTTCTGTTGCTGATCAATTCATAAAAACTGGCATGTATCAAAACATTTTAGTAATTGGTTCTGAGAATCATTCTGGTGGTTTGGAAAAATCTACTAGAGGCAGAGGAGTAACAGTTATTTTTGGTGATGGTGCTGGTGCTGCTATAGTTTCCAGATCTGATGAAAAAGGAAAAGGAATTTTAACATCACATCTTCACTCTGAAGGTAAACATGCTAGAGAATTAATGCTTGATGGACCTAACACCGGAAGGTGGGTTCCTGAAATATTAGCAGAAAATGATCCCAACGATGAATCGTATTATCCTTATATGAACGGACAATTCGTTTTTAAAAATGCAGTTAATAGATTTTATGAAGTAATAAATGAAGGATTGGAGGCTAATAATTTAAAAAAAGAAGATATTGACATGTTGATTCCTCATCAGGCCAACCTTAGGATTGCACAGTTTATTCAGAGAAAATTCCAACTCACAGATGATAAGGTTTACAACAATATTATGAATTATGGTAATACAACTGCTGCATCAATAATAATTGCATTAACTGAAGCATGGGAGCAAGAAAAAATTAAAGAAGATGATTTGATTGTTTTGGCCGCTTTTGGAGCTGGATTTACATGGGGATCTGTCTTAATAAGATGGTAAAAAAAACTTTAGTAATTGGAGCTTCCTTAAATAATGATCGTTATTCAAATATTGCTGTAAATAAATTGTTGAAACATAGTATTTGTGTCGAAGCTATTGGAAATAAGACTGGATATATTAATAATGTTTTAATTAGAGATGATCTTGCAAAGTTTGATGATATTCATACTGTTACCCTGTATTTAAATAAGTTTAAACAAAAAAAATACTACAAATACATTGTTTCTTTAAGCCCTAACAGGGTCATTTTTAATCCAGGAACTGAAAACACAGAATTTTATAAAATATTAAATGAAAATTCAATTAATTATATTGAAGCTTGTACACTGGTTTTACTTTCTACGAATCAATATTAGACCAATGAACGTTATTAATCCGTTAATTGGTAGAAGTTCATAACCTATTTTATAATTTCCGATACTACTGGAGGGTATATTACCAATGAAGATTACGATTAAAACAGAAAAAAGACAGACAATCCACACAAACTTGTCTTTAATTTTATAGTTTGTAAATATGCCAAAGGCAAACAAGCCCAGTAAGGGGCCATAAGTGTATCCAGCTACAGTTAAAAGTCCATCTATAACATTCGTATTTAAAAATTTATTAAATATTAGAATTACTATAATTAAAGTAAAACTCATTAGTATATGGACTTTTTGTCTTAATTTTTTTTGTTCATTTTCTGTTTTGTTTTCCAATTTCAAAAAATCAATACAAAAAGATGTTGTTAAAGAAGTTAGAGCACTGTCTGCACTGCTATATGCTGCTGCTATTAATCCAAGAAGAAAAGTAATTCCTACTACAATTCCAAGACCACTATTTAATGCAATTTCAGGAAATAATAAATCTGTACTTGCTATTCCATTAAGAAGCGGAATTTCGATATTATTTTTTGTAGAATAAATAAAAAGTAATGCCCCCAATAATAAAAATAAAAAAGTTACAATTACAAGGACCAGGCTAAAAACGATCATATTTTTTTGAGCATCTGCAAGAGATTTACATGTCAAATTTTTCTGCATCATATCTTGATCAAGTCCTGTCATACAAATTGTTATAAAAACTCCGCCAGTGAATGACTTTAAAAAATGATTTCTTTCTAATAAACTATCAGTAACAATGATTTTATCAAAATTCTTTAACTCATCGGAATTAATAAAATCAATAAAATTCCAATTTAAACTTTCGTTAATAAAGTAAATCGACAAAATAACAGAAATTAACATAAAGCCAGTTTGAAGCGTATCAGTCCAGACTATAGTTTTTATTCCTCCTCTGTAGGTATAAATCCAAATTAATAATATGGACAAAATCACAGTTACTTCAAATGGAATATCCCAAGAATCAAAAACAAATTTTTGTAATACTATTGCAACTAAAAACAATCTAAATGAGGCTCCAATAACCCGGGAAATAAAAAAAAAGAAAGCTCCCGTTCTATGACTTGTTGGACCAAATCTTGTGTTTAAATATTCATATATTGAGGTTAATTTTAATTTGTAATATATGGGTAGTAAAACCAGAGCTACAATAAAATATCCAAACATATAACCCAAGACAACTTGAAAGTATGTAAATTCTATTTGACCAACGTCACCAGGAACCGAAATAAAAGTAATTCCAGATAATGACGCTCCTACCATTCCAAATGCAACTACATACCAAGGGGAGCTTTTATTTGCCGAAAAAAAAGTTGAATTATCGTCATTTCCTTTTGTAAAATAGGAAATAGCAAAAAGTGCTAAAAAATATATTAAAACAATAAAAATTATTAATGATGAAGACATAAAATCATTGCCTTTTTCAAATATAGTAAATTATGGTTCTTACAAAATCTATAGTATCTTAGTAATATGAATTTCCCTTCAAAATTATTAGAAAATGCAGTTAATGAAATGTCTCAATTACCCGGAATTGGAAAACGAACTGCACTGCGTTTGGTTTTATTTTTATTACAACAACCTAGAAAACAAACTTTAGAATTATCTAGTTCTTTAGTCTCCTTAATTGAAAAAGTCATATTGTGTAAAGTCTGTAACAATATTTCAGACAAAGAATTATGTGATATTTGTTTGAGTAATAAAAGAGAAAAAAGTATTATCTGTGTTGTAGAAGATATAAGAGACATAATGGCTATTGAAAGCACAGGTCAATATTCCGGAATATATCATGTCTTGGGTGGAAAAATATCACCTGTTGAAGGTATTGGTCCAAATCAACTTAATATCAATTCACTTATTGATCGGCTAAGGAATGAAAAAATTAGTGAGTTAATTTTTGCTCTAAGTGCAACAATGGAGGGTGACACAACAAATTTTTATATATATAGACAATTAGAAGATACTGATATTAAAATAACAACTATTGCTAGAGGAGTTTCAGTAGGAAATGAGTTAGAATACACAGATGAGGTGACCTTAGGAAGAAGCATAATAAAAAGGGTGCCATTTGAAAATTCAATAAAAAATATTCCTTAGTTTTTATTTAATATTTTTGTAATTATTTAAATAATGGCAAAGTACGAGTTAGTTTTACCAAAGATGGGTGAGAGTGTAGAAGAAGCTACAATTATTAGTTGGCTAAAAAATATAGGCGATAAAATAAGTGCTGATGATCTCATTGTTGAGATTGCAACTGATAAAGTAGATTCTGAAGTTCCATGTGAAGTTTCGGGTGTTTTGACTAAACAGTTGTTTAAGGTTAATGATATTGTTAAAGTTGGTGAACCTTTAGCAATAATTGAAACGAACGAAGCTAAAATTGAAGAGACTGAAAGCGAAGAAATTTTTTCAGAGACTTTTAAGGAGACGGAAACTTTAGTAACGAAGGCCAGCGAAATAATTGATTATCCAAAATTGACAAATAATGATAAATTTTATTCTCCACTAGTTAAAAATATTGCAAAAAAGGAAGGTATCACATATGAAGAGTTAGATAAAATTAAGGGAAGTGGAAAGGATGGTAGAATTACCAAAAAAGATTTGATGGATTACATGTCAAACAAAAAATATACAGATTTTGATGATAGTTTGGATCCAGTAGTTAAGTATGAAAAAATTGTAAAAGACAGCATATCTGAGATGACCAGAAAGGAGAAGTTAATCTCTGATCACATGACTAAAAGCAAAAATGAATCTGCTCACGTTCAGTCTTTCATCGAAGCTGATATAACGAAAATTTGGGAATGGAGAGAAAAAAACAAAAAACTGTTTTTTGAAAGAGAAAATGAAAAAATAACATTTACCCCAATTTTTGTAATGTTAGTTGCTCAAACTTTAAAACAATATCCTCTTATTAATGCAAGTATTGAAGGTGAAAACGTAATAAGAAAAAATAATATCAATATTGGAATGGCTACCGCTTTGGGTGATGGTAGTTTAATTGTTCCTGTAATAAAAAATGCAGATCGTTTTAGTTTAATTGGTCTTGTAAAAAAAGTCAATGATCTCGCAAATAGAGCAAGGTCTAGTAAACTCGACCCTGATGATATTAAAGATGGTACGTATACTATTAGTAATGTTGGAGTTTTCGATACTATGATGGGAACTCCGCTAATAAATCAACCGCAGCTTGGTATTTTGGCATTTGGGTCTATAAGAAAAGAGCCCTCAGTTATTGAGACCGAAAAAGGAGATTTTATTGGAATTAGAAATAAAATTATGTTGTCACATAGTTATGATCACAGAATTATAAATGGTGCTATGGGAGGAATGTTTATAAAAAAAATTAAAGAGCTAATAGAAAACTGGGATTCCAATTTACAACTATAGCTAGAAAAATTAAAATCATTTATGAACTTAAAATTAATTAAACCAATATGTTTTTTTGATTTAGAAACAACAGGGGTAAATATTTCAAAAGATAGAATAGTAGAAATTTCTGTTTTAAAAGTTTATCCAAATGGTAACAAAGAGTCTAAAACTTGGCTAGTGAATCCAGGGGTTAAAATTCCGAAAGAAGCTTCAAATATTCATGGCATTACTGATCAAATGGTAGCCAACAGCCCTTTTTTCAAAACAATTGCTAAAGACGTAAAAAAAATGATTGAAAATTGTGATTTGGCTGGGTTTAATTCGGATAAGTTTGATATCCCACTATTGGCAGAGGAGTTACTAAGATCAGAAATTGATTTTAGCTTGGAAAATATACAAACAATTGATGTCCAAAATATTTTTCACAAAATGGAGGAAAGAACATTAAGTGCTGCATATAAATTTTATTGTGGAAAAACTCTAGAAAATGCACATTCTTCAAAGGACGATGCTATGGCAACATTTGAAGTTTTGGAATCACAGATTAATAAATACTCTGATTTACAGGATAATGTAAATTTTCTTTCTAACTTTTCAAAAAGAGGAAAAAATGTTGATCTAGCAGGTTTTATAAAATATAATATTGATGATGTAGCTTGTTTTTCTTTTGGAAAACACAAAGGAAAAACAGTTGAGGATGTTTTAGAAAATGAACCAGGTTATTTTGGATGGTTATTAAATGCTGATTTTCCAATGTATACTAAGAAAGTTTTAACACAAATTAGACTCAACAAATTAAACAACAAATTATAAAATGAAAATTATTTGTGTAGGTAGGAATTATCAAAAACATATTAATGAATTAGGAAATAAAAAATCTGACTCCCCTGTTCTTTTCCTAAAACCAGAAACATCAATAATCCAAAAAAAACAACCTTTTTTTATTCCTACCTACACAAACGAAGTTCATTTTGAAGTTGAAATTTTAATTAAAATAAGTAGACTGGGTAAATCTATTTTACCAAAATTTTCAAAGAAATACTTTACAGAAATTGGTTTAGGTATTGACTTTACAGCCAGAGATATTCAAAAAAAATTAAAAAAAAATGGATTGCCTTGGGAAAAATCAAAATCGTTTGATGGCTCGGCATTAATTGGAAAGTGGGTTAATAAAAGCGAGATCAGAGATCTGAATAATCTCAATTTTTCATTGTTTAAAAATGGCGAAAAGGTCCAAAGTGGTAATACTTCTGAGATGATTTGGAAAATTGATGAATTGATATCAGAAATCTCAAAATTTTTCACTTTAAAAATTGGGGATATTATTTTTACAGGTACACCCGCAGGAGTTGGTCCTATTTCCAGGGATGATGAGCTTACCGGCTATATAGATGATAATGAAATTTTTAATGTAAAAATTAAATAAGAAATGAAAGCTCTTATTATTACTATTGGAGATGAAATTTTGATTGGTCAGATAATTGATACTAATTCAACCTTTATAAGTAAAGAGTTATTAAAAATTGGAATTGAAGTATCTAAGATTATTTCAATTGGAGATACTAAAAATGAAATAATTTCAAATTTAAAATATGCTCAAAATAATTATGATATTGTCATTATAACAGGTGGACTTGGCCCAACAAATGATGATATAACCAAGGAAGCATTTTGTGAATTTTTTGATGATAAGCTTGTGCATAATCCTAGTATTTTAAAGCACATTGAAAAAATTTTTGAAAAGTTTGTTGACAATCCAATAAATGATTTAAATAAATCACAAGCATATTTACCATCCAAGGCAAAATTAATTCCAAATCGCTTTGGGACCGCAGCTGGAATGAAAATTCAAAACCAAAATACTTTATTCATTTCATTACCTGGAGTTCCATTCGAAATGAAATCCATGATGAGAGAATTTTTATTACCTGAAATAAAAAAACAATTTAAATGTCCTATTTTAATTCACCGAACTTTAATTACATATGGAAAAGGTGAAAGTTTTATTGCAAAAAAACTAATAAACTTTGAAATAAGTTTACCCTCAAATTTTAAATTTGCTTACCTGCCAAATTATGGAAGGGTCAGGTTAAGATTATCAGCAAAAGGATCCAATAAAAATTTGTTAGAAAAAGAAATGGATAAACTAATAAATGAATTACACAGAATATTAGGAAAATTAATAGTTGGATATGAAACTTTGAATCCAATTGAAATTGAAATTGGAAAGAAATTAACAAATTTAAATTTAACTTTATCTGTTGCTGAAAGTTTGACAGGAGGTTTGATTTCATCCAGAATTACATCATTTCCTGGTTCATCTAAATTTTTTAAGGGTTCAGTCGTAGCTTATAATACTTCATTAAAACAAAATCTTTTAGGCGTTAGTAAAGAAGATATACAAAAATACTCTGTTGTGAGTCCTGAAGTTTCTAAGGCAATGTCTTTGGGTGTAAAAAAATTACTAAATACTGACTATTCCATATCAACCACCGGAAACGCTGGTCCATCAAAGGGTGATTCTAATCAAGCTCTTGGAAAAATTTTTATTTCATTAGCAACTCCAACAGATGTAAATACTTATGAATATAATTTTGGAACAAACAGAGAAAGAAATATTAACAAGACTGTAAATAAATCTTTAGAACTTCTTTTTAAAGATCTATCGAAGCCTAATTAATATTTGTTAATACACCAAAAAAGTTGTTAATTTGCATTCTGTTTTAAAGCAATATCATGTCAAAAGTGTGTGAGATTTCTGGAAAAAAAGTTTTAGTTGGAAATAATGTTTCCAAGGCAATGAATAAAACTAAGAGAAGATTTGAGCCAAATTTAATTAAAAAAAGGTTTTTTATTCCTGATGAGGGTAAGTGGGTTACAATGAAGGTGTCTACTTCTGTTCTCAAAACTATTAATAAAAAGGGAATATCAGCTGTTTTGAAAGATCATAATATAAACAGAAATTAATCATGGCAAAAAAAGGAAATAGGATTCAGGTAATTTTAGAATGTACAGAACACAAAAACTCTGGACTTTCAGGAACATCAAGATATATTACTACAAAAAATAAAAAAAATACTCCCGATAGGCTTGAAATAAAAAAATTTAACCCTATCATGAAAAAGAATACAATTCATAAAGAAATAAAATAATGGCAAAAAAAGCTGTAGCATCACTTCAAACTGGATCAAAACGCTTGACCAAAGCAATCAAGATGGTTAAAAGCCCCAAAACAGGTGCCTATACCTATGTAGAATCAATCATGCTTCCAGAGAAAGTTAATGAGTGGCTTGCCAAAAAATAATAGATTATTAAAAAAGTAATATAAAAGTCACTTGTTAGTGGCTTTTTTTGTTTTTATATATTTATGTAATATTTATTGTATGAAGTTCTTAAAAAAACTATTTGGATTTGTAGGTAAAAAGGAAAAGGGTGCAGATGATGATGAAAATGTAAAGCCAAAATTAGCTACTGAAAAAGAAATAGTTCAAAATAAAGAAAAGTATCTAACTCAATCACAATCAGAACCTGAGCCAGAACTTGAGCCAGAACCTGAGCCAGAACCTGAGCCAGAACTTGAGCCAGAACCTGAGCCAGAACCTAAGCCAGAACCAAAACCTGAGCCAGAACCTAAGCCAGAACCTAAGCCAGAACCAAAACCTGAGCCTGAACCAGAAAAGGATGTTGAGCCTGATCAAATAAATGGCGGTATGATCACTAAAAAGAAATCATTCCTAAGTAATCTGTTCAGTAAAGAAAAAAAAGACTCTCTTGATAAGGGGCTTAAAAAAACTAGTTCTTCTTTTTTTAGTAAAATTTCCAAAGTTATAATTGGAAAGAGTAGAGTAGATGATGAAATTTTGGATGACCTGGAAGAGGTTCTTATATCATCAGATGTAGGTGTAAAAACTACTTTGAAAATTATTGATAAGATTGAGTCCAGAGTAGCAAAAGATAAATACGTTGGAACAAATGAGCTCGAGACAATTCTCAAGGAAGAAATAATTAATATTGTAGATTCATATGAGGATTATAGACATTTTGAAATTTCTAATAAAAGACCACATGTGATTTTGGTCGTTGGTGTTAATGGAGTTGGAAAAACTACATCTATTGGAAAGATGGCTCACCAATATAAATCTATGGGTCTCAAAGTTGTAATGGGTGCTGCTGACACGTTTAGAGCTGCAGCAATTGAACAGCTTGAGATTTGGGCAAATAGAGTCGGTGTGGATATTGTAAAGCAAGAAATGGGAAGCGATCCTGCTTCCGTAGCATATGATACCTTGGAGTCAGGTATAAATAAAAAAGCTGATGTTGTTTTGATTGATACTGCTGGTAGATTACATAACAAGGTCAACCTTATGAATGAATTAAGTAAAATTAAAAGAGTTTTGCAAAAGAAGAGTTTGGACGCCCCAAATGAGGTTATTTTAGTTATTGACGGATCGACAGGGCAAAATGCATTTGAACAAGCAAAGCAATTTACTAGCGTTACTGAGATAACCTCATTGGCAATTACAAAACTTGATGGAACAGCCAAAGGAGGTGTAGTTTTAGGAATATCAGATGAATTTAAAATACCCATAAAATTTATTGGAGTTGGGGAAGGACTTGATGATCTGCAAACATTCAATCCGACAGAGTTTGTTAATTCATTTTTTAAAAAAAATTAATCTAAAACAAAATATAATTTGCAATACTTAGATTTAAATATTACCCAACATTTACCTCCAATAACAAATGATTACATAAGTAATAAAAAAAGTGTTAAATCTTTATACAATAGATTTTTTGAAGTTGGTGAATTTCATGATCAAATTGAGGAAAAGAAAAAAAATTATGACAATGTCATAAGAAAATCACTTTGTGATGTGCTTTCTAAAAATTATACAAAAATTAAAAACAATTCCATTCAAATTAATTCAATTAATGATTTAAAAAAAAGTAACTCTTTCACTGTAACAACTGGTCATCAACTGAATTTATTTACAGGTCCTTTATATTTTTTTTATAAAATAATTGATACAATCAAAATTTGTGAAAAATTGAAATCTAAATATCCAGAAAATAATTTTTTTCCTATTTACTGGATGGCTAGTGAAGATCACGATTTTGAAGAAATAAGTTACTTTAATACAAGTTCAAATAAATTTTTTTGGGATATTAAAACTAATGGAAGGGTTGGGAAATTAAAAACAAATTCTCTAAAAAAAATATTAGATGAAATTTCACTTTATTTTGGAAAAGACAGATTTAATTCCAAAAAAATAATCGAATTATTTAAAAAAACTTATTTAAAACATAAAAACCTTGCAAGTGCAACATTTCATTTAGTACATGAGATTTTTGGAAAATATGGTTTGTTGATTTTAGATGCCGACGAAAGAGTGCTCAAAAAATTAATTTTTAAAGAATTTGTCACTGAAATAACAAATCAAAATTGTTTTGAATCAGTTTCATCGACCAATCAAAGCCTTATCCAAAACAAATTCAAACCACAAGTGAATCCAAGAGAAATAAATTTATTTTTTTTGGAAAATAACTCTAGAAAAAGAATCATAAAAATTAATAATAAATATTCAGTTTTAGAGTCTCGAATTAAATTCAGCCAAAAACAACTGATTGATGAAATCACCAATTATCCTGAAAGATTTTCACCTAATGTATTATTGAGAACCATTTATCAAGAAAAAATTCTTCCAAATTTAGCCTATGTTGGAGGTGGTAGTGAAATTGCCTATTGGTTGCAGCTAAAAGATTTTTTTAAAACAAATAAAATTACATTCCCAATCTTAAAGGTTAGAAGCTCTTTGTTATTAATTTCAAAAAAGAATCAAAAAAAATGTGAAAAATTAAATATTAATATTTCAGATTTATTCAAAAGTAAAGCAAATCTTGAATTGGGTTTTTTAAAAAATTCTGAAAAATATGATTTTGATTTGACCAATATGAAAACTATTATCAGTAAAAATTTTCAAAAACTTCACCAGATTAGTAAAAAAACAGATAAATCTTTTTTAGGTGCTTTAAAAGCACAAGAAAAAAAACAAATTAAAGGTATTGAGAATCTTGAAAAAAGATTAATTAAAGCAGAGAAACGAAATAAAAAAGATAAACTTAAAAGATTGAATCAAATAAGAGATGAATTGTTTCCTAACAATAACTTACAAGAAAGAGAGTTAAATTTTTCAGAATTTTATCAATATCAAGGAGACCAATTTATTGATACATTATTTAAAAAAATAGATCCTTTTAATAATAAATTTTTGGTAATTACTTTATAGAGTTTTAAGACTGTTAATTTAGTATTACTTTTGATTATGGAAGAAAAAGTTTTAATTATTGATTTTGGATCACAATATACTCAGTTAATTGCGAGGAGAATCAGAGAGTTGTTTATTTATTGTGAAATCCACCCCTACAATAATGTAAATGTGGATTTGTCGACATTTAAAGCAATAATTCTTTCAGGCTCACCTTTCTCAGTAAATTCCAAAGATGTTTTACACTATGACTTGTCAAGTTTGAAAGGGAAAAAACCTATTCTTGGGGTATGTTATGGTGCACAATATATTGCTCATTTTGATGGAGGAAAGGTTGTAGGTTCAGATAAAAGAGAATATGGTAGAGCTAATCTTAATTTTATAGATAATAATAGTTTACTTTTTAAAAATATTGATTTAGGCACACAGGTTTGGATGAGCCATGGCGATACAATTGAGAGTCTTCCAAAAAATGCTAAATTAATTGCAAGTACAAATGATGTTTTAAATGCTGCTTACGAAATAGAAGAGGAAAGCATATTTGGAATTCAATTTCACCCTGAGGTTTACCACACTTCGCAAGGTAAAAATATTATAGAAAATTTTTTAATTGGTATTTCCAAAATAAAAGCGGATTGGACACCAAAATCATTTTCTGAAAAAGCAATTAAAGAAATTAAAAATAAAGTTGGTGAAGATAAAGTTATATTAGGACTTTCTGGTGGAGTTGATTCATCTGTTGCTGCAGTATTATTAAATAAATCTATTGGAAAAAATCTTCACTGTATTTTTGTAAATAATGGCTTACTAAGAAAAAATGAATTCGCTGAAGTACTTAATCAATACAAGGGAATGGGTTTGAATGTAAAGGGAGTTGATGCTTCAGATTATTTTTTAAAAATGATTTCAAATATCTCAGAGCCTGAACAAAAAAGAAAAGTTATTGGCAAAGCTTTTATTGATGTTTTTGACAAAGAAGCAAAAAAAATTAACGGAGTTAAGTGGTTAGCTCAAGGAACTATATATCCTGATGTAATTGAATCTATTTCTGTCAAAGGTCCATCAGCTACTATCAAATCTCATCACAATGTTGGAGGTTTGCCAGATTTCATGAAATTATCTGTTATTGAGCCTTTAAAAATGTTATTCAAAGATGAAGTTAGAAGGGTAGGCCAATCATTAAATATAGACAAAGAAATTTTGAAAAGACACCCTTTTCCAGGCCCAGGCCTTGCTATTAGAATTTTAGGAGATGTTACAAAAAATAAAGTTAAAATTTTGCAAGAAGTCGATTTTATTTTTATTAATTCATTAAAAGAAAATAAATTATACGATAAAATTTGGCAAGCTGGAGCTATGTTGCTATCCGTAAAAAGTGTTGGGGTTATGGGAGATGAGAGAACATATGAAAATTGTGTTGCTCTCAGAGCTGTTGAATCTACAGATGGAATGACTGCAGATTGGGTAAATTTGCCTTATGATTTTTTACAAAATGTTTCAAATAAAATAATTAATAATGTTAAGGGAGTTAATAGAGTTGTATACGATATAAGTTCAAAGCCTCCAGCAACAATTGAGTGGGAATGAAAAATCTTTTGTTTGTAATAGTAATTTTATTTTCCTTTTTTATTCGATCCCAGAATGATATGAGTCATTATGAAGAGATATATGCGATTGATACTATTTTACACAAGGTCAAAAGAAAAGAAACTTTATATTCAATATCAAAAATATATAGTGTTTCTGTAAAGGATTTAAAGAAATTTAATCCTAATGTTCAGGGAAACAAATTATCTAGAAAAATGCTTATTGCTATTCCAATAAAAAAACTTTTGGAGAGAAAGAAAATTTTTGTACAAAATAAAAAAAATAAAAAAAATGATGTACCTATAAATGAAAGAAATAAAATTGATTTGAGAGATAGTGTTTTTAAAAAGAAGATCATAAAATTTGCACTTATTGCCCCTTTTAAGTTAGATGAAGTTGAGTTAGATTCTATAGAAAATACCAAAGAGCTTCTAAAAGATTTAAATCTAACCACTATTGCATTAGACTTTTATTCTGGTTCCATCATGGCTGCTAAAGAACTTAGTAATATAGGTTTAGATATAGAATTAAAAATTATTGATAATGAAAATGATAGTAATAAGATAAATGAAATTATTTCTGAAAATGATTTTAACTATTATGATTTTGTTATTGGTCCTTTTATTCCAAGGAATATCAATCAATTTTCTAATGCTATTTCCAAGACTAAAACTCCGATAATTTCCCCTTTAACAACAAATGAAATAATTATAAATAAAAATGTATTCCAGTCCATACCATCTAAAAAATTACAAAGAGAACGGATGGTAAAGTACATAGATTCATTAATATTGAAAGAACCAGATCCATGCGTTATGATAATTTATAATGAAAAATCTAATCAAGTAAAAGAAAATTTATTAGAACGATTTCCTTATGCTGAATTAATAAATACGGATGTGACCAATGGTTTTGTTGATCCAGAAATTACAGATTCATTATTAGTTAGCTCAAAAAAGAACTTTGTTTTTCTAGAGTCTGAAAATTTAAATACAATAACAAGTGTTTCTTCATTGCTAAATTCACAAATTTCGAATGAAAGAAGTATAAAACTAATGACTACTTATAGGGCAGATATTTATGAAAATGAAAATATATCATTTGAACATTTAGGAAATCTAAATTTTACTTATCCAAGTTATCATAAGCCTATTTATGATGTTGGTATGCAGGATTTTATTGAAAATTATTTTGATGAGTTTGGAAAGCAACCTAATAAAATTTCAATTCGTGCTTATGACTTAACTTTAGATTTGCTACTAAGGTCCGCATACAAAATAACACTTTTTAAGTCCTATAGCATTGGAGAAACCGAGTTTTTACAAAATAAATTTGATTATGAAAATAATAGTGGAGGTTTCTCCAATAAAGCCATATATTTAATACAACACGAAAAACTAAATATTTTTGAATTAATTGATTAACCCTTAAAATCAAATAAATATTTCTTTCATATTTCTTTTTGTACTTTTGAAAACTTAAAATACTGCTGCATTAAATGATAAAATCAAAATTTATTTTCGTAACAGGTGGTGTTAGTTCTTCATTGGGTAAAGGAATTATTTCAGCTTCTTTAGCTAAATTATTACAATCTAGGGGTTATAGTGTGACAATTCAAAAATTCGATCCTTACATAAATATAGATCCCGGAACCTTAAATCCCTACGAGCATGGAGAATGTTATGTAACTGATGATGGTGCTGAAACGGATTTAGATTTAGGTCATTACGAAAGGTTTTTGAATGTTAAAACTTCACAATCAAACAACGTTACCACAGGAAGAGTTTATCAAACTGTAATTGAGAAAGAAAGAAAAGGTGAGTTTTTAGGCAAAACAGTTCAGGTAATTCCACATGTAACCAACGAAATAAAAAGAAGAATCAAACTTTTAAGTGAAGAGAACAACTTTGATTTCATAATAACTGAGATTGGTGGAACTGTTGGCGATATTGAATCACTACCCTATATTGAGTCTGTAAGACAGCTAATTTGGGAATTAGGAAAAAACAATACACTTTTAATACATTTAACTTTAATCCCTTTTTTGTCTGCTGCAAAAGAACTAAAAACCAAGCCTACTCAACACTCAGTCAAAAAGTTGATGGAAAGTGGATTAAATGCTGATATATTAGTCTGTAGAACAGAACATGAAATTTCAGATGAGATAAAAAACAAATTAGCATTATTTTGTAATGTCGATAAGGACTCTGTAATACAATCAATTGATGCATCTACAATATATGAGGTTCCTTTATTAATGAAAAAAGAAAAGCTCGATCAGGTTGTTTTGAAGAAATTAAATATTTCTAACAATACCCCTCCAAATCTTTCAAAATGGATGAATTTTGTTGAAAAGTTAAAGTCCCCTAAAAATGAAATTAAAATTGGGCTTATTGGAAAATATGTTGAACTTCAGGACTCCTATAAATCAATTTTAGAGTCCTTAATTCATGCTGGTTCTGAGAATCAGACTAAAGTTAATGTTGTTTCCATTCATTCCGAACACATTAATCAAAAACAAATTAAAGAAGTTATCTCAAAGCTGGACGGAATACTAGTGGCCCCTGGATTTGGTGAGAGGGGAATTGAAGGCAAAATACAATCCATTAAATGTGCCAGAGAAGAAAATATTCCTTTTTTTGGAATTTGTCTGGGTATGCAAATGGCTGTTATCGAGTTTGCTAGAAATGTATTAAAATTAGAAAAAGCTAATTCAACTGAGATGGATTCAGGCACTAAATTTCCTGTAATTTCTCTAATGGCTGATCAAAAAGATGTAATTTCTAAAGGTGGGACCATGAGATTAGGATCATGGAAATGTGAAATAAAAAAAGGATCTAAAATATACGATATTTATAAAAAGGAAAATATTCAAGAGAGGCATAGACATCGTTGGGAGGTTAACAACGAATATATTTCCTTAATGAAAAAAAATGGTCTAAGTACAAGTGGGATTAACCCTGATACTGGATTAGTTGAAGTAATTGAATTGCCTAAAAATGACTGGTTTATTGGAGTGCAGTTTCATCCTGAATATAAAAGTACGGTTGAATCTCCTCACCCGCTTTTTGTATCTTTTGTAGAAGCTTGTTTAAAAAATAAAAAATTCAAAAAATCAGATGGAAGAAAATAAAATTGATCCTTATCAAATATTGGGTTTTGTACTGCTTTCCATTGCATTTATATGGTATATATATACGGTTCCTGACGTAAATCAATATCCTAGCTCAAGTCAAAATGAAAATCAAGTTGAAAAAAAATCAGAACAGAAAATGAAATTTTCTGAAAATAATTTTTCTTCAAACGATTTGGTTACAAAAGATGGTTTGAACAGGTTTAATCAATCTACCACAAATTCTGAAAAAACTTTTGAGGATGTTACTATTGAAAATGGAGATTTGTTTTTGAAGTTTAGTTCAAAAGGTGGAATAATTTCTGAAGCATTATTAAAAAATTTTAATGATTATAAAGGAGATCCATTATTTGTGGTCAAGGATTTTAATCAAAAATTAAATTTAAGTTTTTCTACATTGGATGGCAGATTGATTAATACTCAAAATTATTTTTTTGAGCCCATAATTAATGAAGATTCCGAAAGAACAATAGTAAAAATGATGCTAAATATTTCAGAAAAACAATCATTAGTTTTTGAATATATACTACCCAAAACTGGTTTCATGCTAGATTTTAATATTAAGTCTAAAGGATTTAATAATATTATTGATACTAATAAATCTATAAGTCTAAATTGGGATTTAAAAGCGTTTAGACAAGCAAAAAGCGTTGATTATGAAAATAGATATAGTCAATTGTACTATCAATACGATGGTGGTGACACTAATTATCTAAGTTCATATAGTGACAGTGATAAAAATGAAGATTCTGTTACTTGGATATCCTACGGCCAACATTTTTTTAATAGTATACTTGTTTTAGATTCCCCAATCGATAACGTTTCTTTTGAATCTAAAAAACTTTTTGAGGATCAGGGTAAAGATGTATTATTTACCAAGAATTATATAACAAATATTCCCATAAAAATGAATCAGTCAGAGTTTGGATCTGAATTTAACTTTTACATAGGACCAAATGATTATGATGTTTTAAAAAAATATGAAAATAATATTTATGAATCTATTTATTTTGGATGGGGTATTTTTGGATGGATTAACAGATTCATATATTTTCCGTTATTTGGTTTTTTGAGCAAATATTTCTCAGCAGGTTTGGTAGTTATTTTGATGACAATCATAACAAGACTGGCTATGTCCCCAGTAACTTATAAAACTTACGTTTCACAAGCAAGAATGAAAGTAATTAGACCTGATGTTATGGAGCTTAGTGAAAAATATAAGAATGATGCTGTGAAAAAACAACAAGAAACAATGAAGCTTTACAATAAGGCAGGAGCTAACCCTTTACTTGGATGTGTACCAGCACTTTTTCAACTTCCTGTCTTTTATGCGTTATTCTGTTTTTTTCCAATCGCTTTTCAGTTGCGAGGGAAGTCATTTCTTTGGGCTGATGATTTGTCATCTTATGATGTAATTGCAGAATTACCATTTAGTATTCCTTGGTATGGTGATCATGTGAGTTTACTACCAATTTTAGCTTCTATTGCCATATTTTTCTATACTATGATGTCGTCTGGAGCTCAAATGCAACCAACCCAACCAGGAATGCCAAATATGAAATTTATTATGTATTTAATGCCTGTTATGATGTTATTCTTTTTTAATAATTATGCCAGCGCCTTTAGTTTATATTATTTTGTGTCAAACATCCTTACTATTCTTTTGATGCTTACAATTAAATACTTTATTATAGATGAAGAAAAAATTCGTCTTCAAATTCAAGAAAATAAAAAGAAACCATCAAAACAAAACAGATTCCAAAGAAAGATGCAAGAAATGATGGATAGAGCAGAAGAGCAAAGAAAATTACAAAACAGAAAATAGTGTTACTAATTTTTGCTTATGACTATAAATAAAACACGTGTTGTTGTTGCATTGTCTGGGGGCGTTGATTCAAGTGTTGCTGCATATTTATTGGTAAAAAAAGGATTCGATGTGATCGGAGTATTTATGAAGAATTGGCATGATGAATCTGTAACTATTTCAAAAGAATGTCCTTGGCTTGAGGACAGTTATGATGCTATGTCGGTTTGTGAAAAATTATCTATTCCTTTTCAAACTGTTGATCTGAGCTTGGAATACAAAAAACAAATCGTAGACTACATGTTTAGTGAATACAAAAAAGGAAATACGCCAAATCCAGATGTTCTATGCAACAGAGAAATTAAATTTAATGTTTTCTTAAAAATCGCATTGAATTTAGGTGCCGATTTTATCGCTACTGGACATTATTGTAGGGTAAAGAAATCTACAATTAAAAACAAAGAAATTTTTAGCCTTTTATCTGGTTTGGATCAAAAAAAAGATCAGTCTTACTTTTTATGTCAACTCTCCCAAGAACAGTTAAGTAAAACTGTCTTTCCAATTGGAGAACTTAAAAAAGATGAGGTTCGTTTAATTGCAAAGAAACAAGGTTTAGTAACAGCTGAAAAAAAAGATTCTCAGGGTTTGTGTTTTATTGGAAAAGTCAAATTACCAGACTTTTTACAACAAAGGTTGAATAAAAAAAACGGAAAAATTATTAAGATTTCTAATGATAATCAAAAATATAAAAAATTAAAAAAAAATGATTTTTCAATTGAAAATTTGAAAAAAATTTCAACTCCGTTTAATTATGAAGTATCTGATGGTAAGGTAATTGGTCATCACTCAGGAGCACACTTTTTTACTGTTGGTCAAAGAAAAGGTTTAAATGTGGGTGGTTCAAAAAGTCCTTTATATGTGTTGAAAACAGATGTCATTAATAATATAGTATATGTAGGTGAGGACAAAAATCATCCTGGGCTTCTAAGACATGCTTTATTTATTAAAAAGGATGATGTTCATTTTTTAAGAAAAGATTTTTTTATAGACAAAAAAAAAGAATATTTGCTGCTATGTAGGATTAGATACCGCCAGCCACTTCAAAAATGTAAATTAATATTTTTCAAAAGTGGTGTTTTTTTAGTATTTACAAAAAAACAGTCAGCGATCTCAAAAGGCCAGTTTGCAGTGTGGTATGATAATAAAAGTGAGCTGTTGGGTTCCGGAGTAATAAATTAAGTTATTTGGGCAAAATTTATTTCAATTTGGTTAGTTATTAAATCTTCAAAAGTCTCTCTTTTTCTAATTTGAATTAGTTCATTGTTGATATACAGTACTTCTGCTGGTCTGAGTCTTGAATTATAATTACTTGCCATAGTAAAACAATACGCACCTGCATTTTTAAAATTTAAAATATCACCCTCAGAAATCTTAGAGATTTTTCTATTAGTTGCAAATGTGTCCGTTTCGCATATATATCCAACAACAGAATAAAATCTTTCATTATCATATGGGTTGGTGACGTTCTCTATAGCATGGCTTGTCCCATACATCATTGGACGAATAAAGTGATTAAATCCAGAATCAACTTGTGCGAATACTGTCGAAGTGGTTTGTTTTATGGAATTGACTGAACAAAGAAAGTTTCCCGATTCGCTAACTAAAAACTTACCCGGCTCAAAAATAAGAGCTAGATTCCTGCCATATTCTTTACAAAACGAATTAAATCTTTTCGATAGCTTAATCCCAAGTTCCTCCACATTAGTTTCACTATCATTTGTTGAATAGGCCACTTTAAATCCACTGCCTAAATCAATAAAGTCCAAAAACTTAAATTTTGATGCAGCATTAAATAATATTTCTGTTGCATTAATAAAAACTTCAATATCTAATATGTCACTACCGGTGTGCATGTGGATTCCGTTAACTTTTATATTAGTGTTTTCAATTATTCTTAAAATATGAGGTATTTGATGTATGCTTATGCCAAACTTTGAATCGATATGTCCAACTGAAATTTTATTGTTACCTCCAGCCATTACATGCGGATTGATTCTAACGCAAACTGGTATCTCTGGATAAAGGTTTCCAAATTGTTCTAACATACTTAAGTTGTCAATATTTATGTTTACTCCCATGTCTGAAACCTTTTTAATTTCGTCCAAGGAAACACCGTTTGGAGTATATAAGATTTTTTTGGGTGAATAACCTGCTTTTATTCCTAGCATAACCTCTTGAATTGATACAGTATCAATGCCACTTCCTAAATTTTTTATAAATTTTAATATCGATATGTTCGATAATGCTTTTACAGCATAATTGATTTGTAATTTTTTTACGCTTTTAAAGGATCTAGTAAGTCTTTCGTACTGATTTTTGATTTTATTTGCGTCATAAATATAAAGTGGAGTTCCAAATTTACGTGCTGCTTTTTGCAAAATTTCATTGTTCATCTTACGAATTTAATTAGCATAAAAAAAAGCTCATAAAAAAAATATTTATTTAATAAAATAAAACAATATGTTATAATTATAACATTAATTAAATAGTGATTTCTAAATTATTGTTTACTATTTTAGTATAAAATATAAACTATGAATTTACACGAGTATCAAGGGAAAGAAATTTTAGCTCAACATGGAGTAAATGTACAAAGAGGGTATATTATCAAAAATATAGATAATACACAAAAAATAGCGGATAAGTTGATTGAGGAGACTGGTACAAAATGGTTTGTTGTAAAAGCTCAAATTCATGCTGGCGGCCGTGGAAAAGGTGGTGGAGTGAAAATAGCAAAAAATAAAAATGAATTAAACAGTGTAGTATCAAATATATTGGGCATGCATTTGGTTACTCCTCAGACATCAAAAAACGGAAAACTTGTTAAAAAAGTATTGATTGCTGAGGATGTTTATTATCCTGGACAATCTGAACCTAAAGAATTTTATGTTTCAATTTTATTAAACAGAAAAACTGGAAAGAACATGATAATGTACTCTCCTCAAGGCGGAATGGATATAGAGTCTGTTGCAGCAGAAACACCTGAGCTGATTTTTTATGAGGATATAGATCCTCAGTCAGGTATTCTTCCTTTTCAAGCAAGAAAAATTGCATTTAATCTTAATCTTTCTGGGCAAGCTTTCAAAGAAATGGTAAAGTTTGTGACTTTACTTTACAAGTCTTATGTTTCCTCCGATGCATCATTATTTGAAATAAATCCAGTTTTAAAAACATCAGATGATAAAATTTTAGCCGTAGATTCAAAAGTTTCAATTGATGATAATTCATTATATCGACAAAAAGATTATGCTTCGTGGAGAGATCTTGATGAAGAGAATCCTGTTGAAATTGAAGCAAAGTCTGCTGGTTTAAATTATGTAGATCTAGATGGTAATGTTGGTTGTATGGTAAACGGAGCTGGCTTAGCCATGGCAACAATGGATCTTATAAAACAGTCTGGAGGAGATCCTGCAAATTTTTTAGATGTTGGTGGTACTGCAGATGCAAAAAGAGTTGAAACTGCCTTTAGATTAATTTTAAAAGACAAAAACGTAAAGGCTATTCTTGTTAATATTTTTGGTGGAATAGTAAGGTGTGATCGTGTTGCTTTGGGTATTGTTGAAGCATTTAAAAAATTAGGTAGTTCTATAAATATACCTATTATAGTTAGGTTGCAAGGCACCAATTCTGAGAAAGCAAAAGAAATAATTGACCAGTGCGGTTTCAAAGTATACAGCGCAATTGAGTTCAAAGAAGCGGCAGAAAAAATTCAAGAATTGGTATCATAAGTGACAAACTGTCATTAATTCCTTCTTTTTTTAAGACACTTTGTCATTAATTGGCGATCGGCACTTTGTTTGCCTAATACATAATATAAATATTCGTTTAACTAAAAAAATACATTATGAATTTAATTAAAACACAACCTGCTTTTTTCACATCAATTTTTGATGATTTTTTTAAAAATACTTGGGATATAAATGTTTCAGACTACTCTTTCAGATCACCTTCTTTTAATTTAAAGGAAAGTGACAAAGAATTTATTTTAGAGCTTGCTATTCCAGGTAAAATTAATGACAATTTTAAGCTTGAATTAGACAGTAAGGTCTTAAAGGTTTCCTTTTCAGAGGATAAGAAAGACCATATTTATAATTATAACATCAAAGAATTTGAATATTCTTCTTTTGAAAAGTCTTTTGAAATTCCTGATTCCATTGATCAAAATAAAATAAGTTCTTTTTATAGAAATGGTATTTTATCAATTAACTTACCTAAAAGAAAAGAATTTCAAAAGATTGCAAAAAAGATTATTGAAGTTAAAAATTAAAAAAGGGGAAGATTTCATCTTCCCCTTTAATTTTTTAAGATTTTTATAATATCTCTGAATTTTGCTGCTTCAATAAAGTCTAATGATTTGGCCGCTTTTTCCATCAATTTTCTATACTTTCTAATCTCCTTATCTTTTTGAGTTTCCGACATTTCGCTTAGTTCTAAATCAGTAAATTTTTCTTTGTTCTGTTCTTCATTATTTATCTGATCTGTATAAAAAACATCAGAAACAATTTTGTTAATTGGAGTAGGTGTAACGTTATATTTCCTATTGTAAGCTTTTTGTTTTTTTCGTCTATAGTCAGTCTCATCAATTGTTTTTTTCATACTCTTTGTTATTTTGTTTGCATACATAATTGACTTGCCATTTAAATTTCTGGCAGCTCTTCCAATAGTTTGTGTTAAGGACCTGTAACTTCGCAGGAAACCTTCTTTATCTGCATCTAAAATAATTACCAAAGAAACTTCGGGCAAATCAAGACCTTCTCTCAACAAGTTAACCCCAACTAAAACATCAAAAAGTCCTTTTCTTAATCCTTGCATAATTTCAACTCTCTCAAGAGTGTCTATATCACTGTGAATATATCTACATCGAATTTCAATTTGACTTAAAAATTTAACTAATTCCTCAGACATTCTTTTTGTTAAAGTTGTAACTAAAACTCTTTCATTATTCTTGACTCTAATTTGAACTTCATCAATTAAGTCATCAATTTGATTATTACTAGGTCTTATTTCTATTTCAGGATCCAACAATCCTGTTGGCCTAATTATTTGTTCAATATAAACACCCTCAGTTTTTAGCATTTCATAATCAGACGGAGTAGCACTAACATAAATAACTTGATTTTGTATGTATTCGAACTCTTCATATTTTAAAGGTCTATTGTCCATAGCTGCTGGAAGTCTAAATCCATATTCAACTAAATTTTCTTTTCTGCTCCTGTCTCCACCATACATTGCGTGAACTTGAGATAATGTTACGTGACTTTCGTCGACAACCATCAAATAGTCTTCAGGAAAATAATCAAGAAGGCAAAATGGTCTAGTTCCTGGTTTTCTGCCATCTATGTATCTAGAATAGTTTTCAATCCCTGAGCAATAACCAAGTTCTGCTATCATTTCTAAATCAAAATTAGTTCGTTCTTCTAACCTTTTTGCTTCCAAATGTTTCCCTATACTTTTGAAATAATCTAATTGATTTTTTAAATCAATTCTTATTTCATCCATTGCATTTTGTAAAATTTCAGGGGACGTTGCAAACATATTTGCAGGATAAATAGATAGTTTGTCTAATTTTTTAATTTTTTTATTTGTTACAGGATCAAATATTTCAATTTCTTCAACCTCATCTCCAAAAAAATGTATTTTAAAAGCAAGATCTGAGTAGCTAGGAAAGATATCAACCACATCACCAGAAACTCTAAAGGAGCCACTTAAAAATTCTCCGCTAGTTCTTGAATAAAGACTTTGTACTAAATTATGTAAAAATTTAGTTCTGGATAAAATTTGATCTCGATCAACATGAATAATATTTTTTTTAAATTCAGTTGGATTGCCAATTCCATATAGACATGAAACGGATGCTACAACTATTACATCTCTTCTGCCTGATAATAAGGAAGATGTTGTACTTAAGCGTAATTTTTCAATTTCATCATTTATCGACAAATCTTTTTCAATGTAAGTTCCAGTTACTGGTAAATAAGCTTCAGGTTGATAGTAATCATAATAAGAAACAAAATACTCCACTGCATTTTCTGGAAAATATGTTTTGAATTCTGAATATAACTGAGCTGCTAATGTTTTATTATGAGCTAAAACCAATGTAGGCTTATCAACTTTTTTTATAACATTAGCTATTGTAAATGTTTTTCCTGAGCCTGTAACTCCTTTTAATGTTTGAAATTTTAAATTATCATTGATTCCTTTTACAAGTTGATCAATTGCTTCAGGCTGATCGCCAGTTGGACTATATTCAGATTGTAGAATAAACAAAGTAAAAATTAACTATATTCAAATGTAATATTTGATTGTAAGTCCATAAAATAATATTCAATTAATTTTAATAATATGAATAATAAATTAATGTCAAAAAAGAAGCCATCTTATAAAATCAAAAAAGCTTTAGATAAATATTTAAGCTCCTATAATAGAAAAATTATAATACCTATTTTTTATAGTGATTTGATGAGATTTTCTGGATCAGTTTCAGTTTATGATAAAAAAGATGCTGATACCTTGTGGGTTAGAGTTTTTTATTCAGATTTTGAAAGAAAAGAAATTGATGAAAATTTAAAAAAGGTTTATAATTTATTACACTCGGATGGAAATGAAAATAATTTAAATTTCTTAAATGTGGACGCTATTGATTATTGCACATTTGGAAATTCGAAACCATTTAGGATTAAAATTAGAAATATATTAAACGATAACTTCACTTATTTTTACATAAAAAAAGCTGATGCATCCAGAATATATGGTCTTGAACTAGAACATATTTTATCTCCACACAACTTAAATTTTTTAGTTTTTGAAAACACTCTTATTGAAGAGCATATTACAGGAATTCCTGGAGATGAGTTTTTTGAAAATCATCTTCAAAGTTGTACAGATATCGAGAGGACACAAATTGCAAAAGAATTTGTTAAGTTTAATGAGAGATCAATGATTAGACTTCTAGGAGATATGCGATCATACAACTATGTAATTATTCCAACTCATGATTTTGATCAAGTCGTTTATAAAATAAGAGCCATAGATTTTGATCAACAATGTTTTGAAGGAAATTTACAAGTTTATCGTCCCCAATTTTTTGAGGAGAATAAAGTTATAATGGACATTGTAAAGGAGAAGCTAGATAAAAGCTCTGTAAATCAATACAAAATTGAAGAAAGATCTATTTTAGCTAAAAGAATCCTTAGTTCATCAGTCCGAGTGAAAAAGTTGATTGAATGTATGCTAACCGATAGCATCTCACATAAAAAAAACATTATGTTGCTTTCTCAACAAATCTATTCACTTACAAGAGACAAGAATTTTAAAGGAGTAACCAAGATGGGCCAAATAATGCAAGCATCATTTGATTACATACTTAAAAATTACGAAAATCATGAGATGCTGGGAATTGACTAATAAAAATCACCCAGTTCAAGGTCATTATTATCTTCTTTTTTTTCACCAATAAAATTTTTCTTTGGGGCAAATTTTGGTAATTCACCGTACGAAAAAATAAGTTTATTATATGACAAATCCATAGATTTATGATCAATTTCAACAACCTCAATAAAAAACGTCCATAACTCCAAAAAGTCGAAGACGTATAAAAACTTTTTTTGAAAATTATTTATAATTGAACTTAGTTTGGTATCCCTCATGAGTAACTGATCTTGATCAAAACTTTCTAAAAATATCTCTTGGCCTTGTGACCATTTATCATCTGATAAATAAAATGACGCAATTTCTTTGGTTTCAAAATTAAAAAATTCAAAAATTGCATTGTGGAGATTTTCAAAGCTTGAGCTTCCATCAATTTCAATATCACGAATTACATCTTCCTCACAATCTAAAACAACCCTTATTTTATATATCATTTCGACTTCTTTTTAATAATAAAATCCAATAAAATTGTAAACTAAATAAAATTGTGGCTAATAATAAATGAATTGGTTGACTAAATATTGGAAAATCCCCGTAATACATAATTATTCCGACTAATATTTCTAAAAAAACAACAAACACAATTCTTTCAATGAACCAAGAGTAATAACTCTTTAATTTAACTAAAAAGTATAAAGCTAAATTGACAGAAAAAATGAGAATGGAAAATGATCTGTGAAAATAAAAATAAAAATTGGGTGCATTTAGCCATTCACTTTTATTTGCAGGTCCGATTATATCATATTGAATATCTATAAATTCTCTAACTTGAGTTCCTATAACTATTTGAACAAAACTAATCAGTGCTGAACAAATTACAAGTGAGTTTATAATTTTATTAGAAAAAATAGAAAAATTAGATTTTTTTTCAGATAAAAAAATAGTGTAACATATTAAACAAATAATTAATAATGCCATTAGCATATGGACTGTTATTTTATATGGTGCTAAATTGGAATCAACAACCAATTTTCCCAACCAAGCCTGAAAACCCATGCCTAAAACTATAATTAAAGAACTTATCGTAATTGATTTTTTTTTATTCCAATATTTTAAAGATAAAATAAGCATTAGGAGTGTTCCAAGCCCAGCAATTACACCCAATAATCTGTTTAAAAATTCTATCCATGTTTTGTAAACATCAAAATCTGAAAAATCATGTTTAGTATAATTCTCCCAATTTGATAAATTAATTTTATTTTCTGAAATAAAGTTTCTTTTTGCTACAATTAGTCTTTGATCATACCTTATAATTATACCTTCTTTAAATTTTTTTTTTGGAGCCCATTCAACCTGTGAAATGTCAGTAGGAGGAATTAGATAACCAAAGCATTTTGGCCAGTCTGGACAACCCATTCCACTTCCAGTCATTCTTACTAAAGAACCTGCCATTATTACTAGAAAAACTAAAATTAGGCTGATCTTAGAGACTTTTGAAAAATAATTTCTCATTTATTTTTATTTAAACCCATTTCTATGCCCTTCTTAACCATCAAAGATCTAGCCGATTTATAATTATTCTCTATTTTTCCGTCTAAAATCGAGTTTTTAATAAATTCCTTAATGACACCTATTTCTTTCCCTGGGTTTAATTTAAAGTATCCCATGATTTCTTTTCCATCAATAGGAGGCTTGAAATTCCTTATTTTATCTCTTTTTTCAACTTTTATAATTTTCTCTCTTACTTTTTTGAAGTTATTTAAGTATTTTTTTTGTCTATTAGAATTTTTAGTTGTTATGTCAGCTTCACAAAGTGTTAGCAGATCATCTATATCTTCTTTTGTGTCATATATTAATCTTCTTACAGCTGAGTCAGAAACAAAATCTTCGGAAAGTATAATTGGCCTAGAGCTTAAATAAATTATTTTTTGGACGTATTTTAGTTTTTGGTTAAGAGGCATATTAAATCTGCAAAAAATCTTTTTTACCATTTTTGAACCTTTTAATTCATGTCCATGAAAAGTCCATCCTATATTTTTAATTATTTTTTTTGTGGGTGCTTTACCTATGTCGTGTAATAGTGCAGCCCATCGCAGCCAAAGATTATTACTTCTTTCACAAGTGTTGTCAAGAACTTCTAAAGTATGGTAAAAATTATCTTTGTGTTTATACCCTTCAATTTCTTCAATTCCCTTGAGGGCAGTAAGTTCAGGTAATATGATATTCATAATTCCTGTTTTATCTAAAATTTTAAAACCTTTTGATGGGTTTTTAGTCATTAAAATCTTATTAAGTTCTTCAGCAATTCTCTCACCAGAAATAATTTTAATTCTTTTTTTCTCCCTCCCAATTGACTCTAAAGCATCAGAACTAATTTGACAATCCAATTGACAGGAGAATCGCACAGCTCTCAACATTCTCAGAGGGTCATCTGAAAATGTTTTATCTGGATCAAGTGGTGTTTTAATTATTTTGTTTTTAATGTCATCAATCCCGCCGAATTTATCAATAATGTTTCCCCAGTTTGATGAATTTAAACCTATTGCAATAGTGTTGATTGTAAAATCTCTTCTGTTTAAATCATCATTAAACGATCCAAGTTCAATAACAGGATTTCTACTGTTTTTAATGTAACTTTCTTTTCTTGAGCCTACGAATTCAACTTCATAGTGATTAAATTTAAATGCGGCAGTTCCAAATCGCTTATAAATAGTAGGATTGTTTAAATTTAGATTTAAACAAACTTTTTTTGCAATATTTATTCCATCACCAATTATTAAAATATCGATGTCTTTCGGATCTTTATTTCCAATTATTAAATCTCTAACAAAACCTCCAATCAAAAAACACTCAACTTTATTATCATCAGCAATTGAAGATATTACCTTAAATAATTTGGTATTTATAATTTTAAAAATATCCTTTTGATTCATTTTATGAACGGATTAGAGTAACATCGTAATTATCTTCAATTTTAATAATTTTTGAAGGTATATCCATTTTTTTAGTAAGTTTTAATTTTACTTTATAGTTAACGGCATCTAAAATTGAGTTATTGATATCCTTGTAGAAAAAAGGAAAATCTTCTCCTGAAATATTAGCTGAAGTCGATATTATGGGCTTTTTAAAATGTTTTATAAGTTTTTTACAAAAAGAATCTTCAGGAATTCTGATTCCAACTGAGTTTGGAAATGTTTCAAAATTCTTTGTTTTTTTAAAAATAACAGTAGTAGGCCCAACTTGAGATTCTATTATATTTTTAATCTTTGTATTGGTTTCAACAAATTGATCTAACATTTCAAAATCACTTACTAAACATATAAAAGGTATTGAACTGTCCCTTTTTTTAATATTGTATATTTTATTAATTGCGTCATGATTTGTTGCATCACAACCAATAGCCCAAATTGTATCACTAGGGTAAATTATCACACCACCATTATTCAATGAATTTACTGTCTTTTTTATTTCTAAAAACATCGTTTGTGAGATTACACAGAAACATTATATTCCCGCAAAGCATTATTAAGGGATACTTTTTTATCTGTACTTTCTTTTCTCTTGCCAATAATTAACGCACATGGAACATTAAAATCACCAGATGGAAATTTTTTAGTGTAAGATCCTGGAATTACAACTGATCTACTGGGTATTTCTCCTTTTAACTCAGTTTTTTTGTTTTTAGTTACATCAAAAATCTTTGTTGAGCCTGTCAAAACAACATTTGCACCTAGTACAGCTTCACTGCCAATTTTAACACCTTCTACAATAATGCATCTTGATCCTACAAAAGAATTATCTTCAATAATAACTGGAGCTGCCTGAAGTGGTTCTAGAACACCCCCAATTCCAACGCCTCCACTTACATGAACATTTTTTCCTATCTGTGCACAACTGCCTACAGTTGCCCATGTATCAATCATAGTTCCTGAGTCAACATATGAACCAATATTAATGTAACTTGGCATTAAAATTACACCGCTATTGATGTAAGCACCATGTCTAGCAATAGCATGTGGAACAACTCTTACTCTTTTTTTAGCGTAACCTTTTTTAAGTGGAATTTTATCATGAAACTCAAGAGGGCCCAACTCGGTTGTTTGCATTTTTTGAATTGGGAAATATAGAATCACCGCTTTTTTAATCCATTCGTTTACAATCCACCCGTTGTTGGATGGTTGGGCAACTCTAATTTTTCCATTATCAAGCATGTCAATAGTTGTTCTAATAGCACTAATAGTTTCTTTTTCCTTTAAAAGTGACCTGTTATCCCATGCTAATTCGACTGTTTTTTTCAATTTCCTTTTTTTTTCAAATATACATTCTAATTAATATAATAAGATATTTTAGTCTTAATTATTAATCATTTAACTTTGAATAATGTCAAAAATTTTAGCATTGGATTATGGTTTAAAAAGAATAGGATTGGCAATAAGCGATGAATTACATGTTTTTGCTTTTGGTTTAGATACCATTTCAAATTCTATGATAATGACGGCATTAAAAAAAATTTTAATTGAGGAAAAAGTTGATACAATAATTATTGGAAAACCAAAAAAACAAAATAATGAACCTTCGTTAATTGAAAATGAAATACTAATGTTTATTGAAAAACTAAAAAAAAATTTTCCTAAGATTTCAATTAAGAGGTATGATGAAAGATTTACATCAATAATCGCAAAAAAAACCATAATTAGGAGCGGAATTAATAAAACTAAGAGAAGAAATAAGAGCCTGGTTGATAAAGTGAGTGCCACCCTAATATTACAGTCGTATTTATATAAAAATAAAATAAAATGATTTTACCTATTGTTGCATTTGGAAATGAAATGCTTAAAGCAAAATGTGTATCAATTGAAAAAGATTTTGACGGATTAGATGATTTAATTGCTAATATGTGGGATACAATGTATAATGCTAATGGTGTAGGCCTAGCAGCCCCTCAGGTTGGTAAAAATATAAGGTTGTTTATTGTTGATGCATCACCTTTTTCAGAAGATAATCAGTTGGAAGAAAGTGAAAGAAAAAAATTATTTGGATTTAAAAAAGTTTTCATAAATCCTAAAATTGTTTGGTCATCCTCAAAAAAATGTAATTTTAACGAGGGTTGCTTGAGCATTCCTGACATCAGAGAGGATGTTAGTAGGGATGATGAGATTGAAATTCATTTTCAGGATGAAAAATTTTCCAACAAAAAACTAAAATTAGATGGGTTGTGTGCAAGGGTAGTTCAACATGAATATGATCACATTGAGGGTGTCCTATTCACAGATAAAATTAGCTCTTTTAAAAGAAAATTACTAAGCAGTAAACTAAAGAAAATATCCAAGGGAAATATTCAATTAACGTATCCTATGACTTTCTAAACTAGCATGAAGAAAAAAAGAGAATTAGAATCAATTGGGCAACTTTTGTCAATCATGGATAGATTGAGAGATGATTGTCCGTGGGATAAAAAGCAAACTTTCGAATCCTTGAGCTCACTTACTGTTGAAGAAACCTACGAACTAATTGATGCAATTTCTGAGGACGACAATGAAGAAATTAAAAATGAGCTTGGTGATTTACTTCTACATATTATTTTTTATTCGAAAATTGCTAGTGAAACTAATTTATTTGATATTTCTGATGTCGCAAATTCTATTTCTAATAAATTAATAAATAGACATCCTCACATATTTAAAAATAAAAAAGAAATTTCAGAAAATGAAGTGAAAAGAAACTGGGAAAAATTAAAATTGAGTGAAGGTAGAAAAAGCGTGCTTTCTGGTGTGCCAAATTCTTTACCTCCACTTATAAAAGCAATTAGAATTCAAAAAAAAGTTTCCAATATTGGTTTTGATTGGAAAAAATCTAAACATGTAAAGAAAAAAGTTTATGAAGAAATTGATGAATTTTTTTTAGAAATAGAATCCAACAATATTGATAAAGCTAAAGAAGAATTTGGTGATCTTTTATTTTCACTGATTAATTATAGTAGGCATATTGGTCTTGATGCAAATACATGTTTAGAGATTAGTAATAAAAAATTTGTCAAAAGATTTAAGGCATTAGAAAAAATGATTAAAGTAAAAAACGAAAATTTTGATACACTATCAGCGAAAGATTTGAATAAAATGTGGGATCTCGTTAAAAAAATTAAGTCTTAAGTTTAATAATTTTTGTTTCTATATTTTTGATCTTAATCTCAATATTTTTTATTTTAATATGAACTTTTTTTAATAACTCATTCTCTTTAGACTTTTCGTTAAAAAAAGAAAGATTATTAGTTAGTTTTGAATACTCGCCTTTTAAATTATTTATTTCTTTTTTAAAATTTGCAATTTCACTAGATTTTTTTTTTGGTGACATGTAGTTTAATTTTTTATCAAATAAACACATATCAGCTTCATCTTCTTTAATTCCTGATTTTTTTAAAATTTGGATTATAGTGTTTTCAAACCTAACAACCATTTCATTTTCACTAGGCCCAAATTCATTCCATTTTTTAAAAAAATTACTTATATCAACTTCCCCTTCAAATTTAGTATTACTAATTTCTTTTATAAATTCAATCTGCCTCTCTTTAACTTCTTTGTTTTCTTTGCTTTTTTGTAATATTTCTTCTGAAACTTTGTTGTATGTCTTATTACTCAGTTCCCTAAATTTTAAATAATTTTTTTTATTTACTTTATATGGGACAGGCTTAATTTTTTTCCAACTTTTTTGGATTTCAATTATTTCCTTCTTTTTTTTATCGATGGATTGAGAAGAATTTAAGTTTTCAATTTTTTTAATTAAATCTTCTTGTTTAGTTATATTTTCTTTATAAATAGATTTTAATTTTTTAAAAAAAATATTTTTGCTTTTATAAAAGATTCTAATTAATTCTTTGTAGTTTTTCCAAAATAATTTTTTTTCTTTTAATGGTATTGGTCCACTGTTTTCAATTAATTCTTTTATTTTTTCAAATTCTATTATCTTTTTTTTCCATTCCCAACTTTCATTACACTCTTTTTCATTTATAATTTTAATTTTTTCTAATAATTTATTTTTTTTAATCAGGTTGTCCTGTAATATTGATTCTTTATTACTTTCAAAGTTTTCTTTATTTATTAAAATTTCTTTTTCAATTTTCTCTAATCTTTTATTGAACTTTAAGTCTGAATCTTTTGTTGTTGGACCAATCTCAAATTTCCATTTTTTTAAGACTCTTTGAAAATCTTTGTAGGATTTTGTGGGATTATTATATTTAATTAACTCTGATGCCTTTTTTATTAATGACTCTTTTTTTTCATTGTTGTATTGAATATCTATTTTTTTAAACTTTCTGTTTAAGTGGAGATAATCATAAAAATTTTTAATATGATGTTGAAAATTATTCCAAATAATTGATCTATTTGTTCTTGGAACTGGTCCTATTTTAAACCATTCCTCTTGAATTTTCTTGAACTGTGAGTATTTTTCACTCATCTTAACATCACTGTTGACTAATTCTTTGAGTTTGTCAATAAGTGACTGCTTTCTTTCAAGATTTTTACTAAAATCAATATTTATTTTAATAACCACTTTATTAAATTAACTTTTTTTTTTTTAACTGTTCCAAATTTTCCAACTTTCATCTGCCTGAATTTTTAACATATTTAATCCATTGATTGTCTTAGCATTATTAGTTTTGGATTTTTTAATAAATTGACTCTCTTTAGGGTTGTAAATTAGATCATAACATAGATGACTTTTGTTCAAATATTTATAAGGAATATTAGGACTTTCATTAATATTCGGATAAGTTCCAAGTGGAGTGCAATTTATCACTATCTGTGATTTTGAAAGTATATTCCGATCTAGCTCTTTATAAGTAATAAAGTTCTTTTTTTTAGTCCTGGAAACCACTACAGGTTCAATCCCCATTTTATTTAATGCAAAAATAATAGCTTTTGAGGCACCCCCTGAGCCTAAAACAATACCTGTTTGAATATTTTTTAATAATTTCTTTGGAATGGAATTAATAAATCCTATGTAGTCTGTGTTATATCCTTTTAATTTAAAGTTTGAATCAACTTTGATAGTATTAACCGCCCCAATTTTTTTTGCATTTTCGTCAATTTCATCTAAAAAACCCATTACTTCTTCTTTGTAGGGAATTGTAACGTTTAATCCTTTTATATTGTTTTGATTAATTAATTTTTGAAATCCTTTTAATTCTTCCAGATCTAGATTTTCATATCTGTGAGAATTTTTTAAATTAAGATCAAAAAATTTTTGTTTAAAATATTCTTTTGAGAAAGAGTAGTTAATGTTTTTGCCTATTAAACCATAATTTTGTTTTTCCAGAACCATAATTTTCAATGTATATAACGAAAATAAATCCAATAAAAATCCAAATTAATGCAATCAAATCATCAAAATGGCTTAGATCTGGTAAATATCTAAAATAATCTTCATTACTATTTATTTTTTTAAAGGAATTTGGTATTTCTTCTTGATTCTCTAATACCTTTTTCCAAGGCCATATTATAAACAATGATCCCATAATAAATCCAATTATCGTAAAATTAGTTTGTTGGTAATATTTTAAAATTAAAAAACTTAGTATTTTGGATAATAATATCAATCCTATTATTGATCCTAAACAAAAAACTAATAAAATATTTATCAGTTCATAATCAACAGTATTTGGGTTTGGTATACCTAAATTTTTTTCAAAATAATATAAAAGATTATTTACTGAGTCAACCAATAACAATTTATAATTACCTAAGAGAATTAATAAAAAAGATCCTGATATTCCGGGTATAATCATTCCGCAAACACTTATTAGACCACAAAAAAAAACGAAAAATAAATTTTTATTTTCCATCATTGGTTCGGAAACACTCAGAAGTATGCCAAAGAATAAACCTAGCAGTAAAAAAAATAAATCTTTTTTTTGGAACACTTTGATTTTTTTAAGTAAAATGATTATCGATCCCAAGATCATTCCAAAAAAAAGAGACCAAACATTTAGTTCAGATTTAATAAAAAAGTAATCTAGAATTAATGATGTGGTAAAATAACTCACAATAATCCCAAATAATATTACAACTAAAAAATATCCATTATAATCCGAATCAAATTTTTTGAAGTTTCCTTTAAAAAGCAAAAGAATTGTTTTATAATTTAGTTTTTTCAAACTGTTGACCATCTCTGTATAGAATCCGGTTATCAGTGCTACAAGTCCACCAGAAACACCAGGTAACTTATTTGCAGTTCCCATTAAAATGCTATTAATAAAAACAATTAAAAGTTTTTTATTTCTTTTTTTCATTGTTCTCTGATATTTTTTGCAAAAATATTACCATAAAAAATCCAATTAAAATAAAGCAAAGACCAATAAAAAAATAATCATTTTCAATGTATGGTGATGGAATGTATAAATTTGTATAAAATAAGTCTGAAATTTCATCATTTTTCCATGGCCAAATTGAAGGAAGAGATCCTATCATAAAACCGATCAAACATGATAAAGTTTGATTTTTATTTTTTTTGTATGCCCATGTTAGAAACTTTGAAAATAATTTTACACTAATAATTGCTCCACAAACAAATGAAAAAAAGTTTAAGAAATATTCTGTATTAAACTTTATAACTTCATTAATTGTTTTTAGCATAATTTCATATGATCCCAGAAGAATCAAAATATAGGCTCCTGATATTCCTGGTAATAACATCGCTGTTATGCTTATCATTCCACTAAAAAATAGATAGGTTGGAGTTGGATTGATGTTAGTAGGTTTAATTAGTAATACAAAGACTGCCAATGAAATACCAAAAAAAAGTAAAATTAAGTTTTTGCTAAACGTGAAATAATGCAGTTTTTTTTCAATGAAAACAATTTCTTTTTGAAGATAGTATATGCTAGAAATAATTAGTCCTAAAAAAAAAGACCAAAGAGTAATTGAATAATTTTGAATTAAATATGGTATGTAGTTGCTGAATATAAAAATGCTTAATATTATTCCTAAAGCGAGTGTTATTAAAAAACTTAAGTTGTAATCTTGCCAAACTTTTTTGAATCTAAATTTAATTAACAGATTAAATATTTTAAAGTCTAATTTATTTAATGAACTTAAAAATTCTTCATAAACACCTGTTATAATTGCAATAGTTCCACCAGAGACACCAGGTATTATATCAGCAACTCCCATAGCTATACCTTTGAGTAAAACTACCAAGCGTGAATAAGAATTTAAATTCATTAAACTAAAATAAAGATTAAAGCTAAATCAACTTATAACAATGTTTTAAAAAAATTCAGTTTTGGAAGGTTAGAAAAAACTTTTTTATAATAATTATATTTATGTGGCATCGAACCATAAGCTTTTTTTAAACTAACCATGCCTTCAACGTCTTTATCGTTATAAAAATATAATGAAGCTAGTGGGTAGTGAATTTCATTTGAGAACTGACCACTGATTTTGATTACTGAGTTAAGAAAATCAGACTTAAAATCTAATTCGTTTTTATGTTCAATTAATTTTTTTGTCAAAAAAACTAAGGATTTTAAATTTAATTGATTGCATCTAAGTGCGTTTGTAAATGCCTTTTCAAATTCTTTAAATTGCCTTAAGAATACTATAATTTTTATATATAGCATTATAAACTTGATTTTATCTGGATCTATTTCAATAGCTTTAGACACATAAACCTTTGATTGTTTAAAATTTTTTTTTCTAAAGTAATATTTGGCTACTCTTATTAAAGAACTGGAATGTAATGGGTCACAATCTAATGTTTGTTTATAGTATTTAAATGCCAGATCGTAATTTCCGATTTTATCATGACATTTTCCTAATCTAAAGTATGTGTATGAATCAGGACCATTAATTCCTAAGGAAATTTCATATTTTTCTATTGCCTCATTGAATTTTTTTATTTTTTCAAGAACTTTACCCATTTCAATATAAGCACCTTCAAAAGATTCGTCTGAAATTATTGCAAATTCAAAGGCTGACAAAGCTTTCTCGTAATCGGCAATTTTTACATATTGCTTTCCTAAGTGGTGCCAAGCTATTTCACAGTAAGGATTCGACTCTATGAATTCTTTCAAAAACTCAATTGTATCATTCTTGGCATTGATTGAATCATAACAAAAAACAATTTTATTTAGGATTGATGTATCACTTTTATTAATCTCCAAACATCTTAAAAAATTATTCTTAGCATTTTCAAAATCTTCTAGGAAAATATATTCCTTTGCAATAATTGAAATAGCGTCATAATAAGAATCAGAATTTTCATCAATTTTTTTTAGTAATTCTATTGATTCTAGATGTCTATTTTGTTTAGAAAAAATTTTAGACTTCTGAATTAAAATTTCAGAATTTGTTGGATCTTTTGAGTACAATTTATTTAATAGCTTTTCTGCTTTTGAAACTTTGTTTTCAAGTAAAAGAATTTCAATTTTGATTAAAATCAAAAAAATTGAATCTGGGTGTTGTTCCAGGGATAGAGAGTTGGCCTTTTTAGCTAAAGATATATTTCCCAAATCCAAATAGTAGCAAATTATTTCTTCAAACTCATTGGAGTCAAAAAATAAAGAAGTATTAGTTTTCAACATTGATTCAAACTTTAAAATAGTTTGATCATGATTATGCTCAAAAGGATTATTCATTCTATCACAATATAGCTACTGAAAAAAAGTGAGAGTTGTTTGGTTAGTTTTTTTTTTAACAAATTAATCAACATGTTGAATAGTGTCAAGCACATCAATTATAGTTTTACAACCAAGTCTTATTTCTTTTTTGGAAATCGTAAGGGGAGGTGTGATTCTTACAGCTTTTGGTTCAAATAGTAATCCAAATATGATAAGTCTATTTTTAAGTGCAATTGAAATTAATTTTTTTGCTATTTCTGCATCAATAAGAATTAAAGCTAACATTAGGCCTTTTCCTCTAATTTCTTGTATATACTTATGTTTTAATAAACTCCTAATTAATTTTTCTTTAGAGCTAATTTTATCCATAATACCAGAACTCAATGTTTCCTTCAAATTGGCTAAAGCTGCTGCTGCTATTACGGGATGACCCCCAAAAGTTGTGATATGACCTAGAATAGGATTGGTTTTAAATAGATGCATTTTTTTTATGTCAGTGGTCATTGCTCCAATTGGAAATCCACCACCAAGTCCTTTTCCATAAACTAAAATATCTGGAGTAACAGAGTAGTGTTCAAATGCAAATAATTTTCCAGTTCTGCCAATACCAGGTTGAATTTCATCAAGAATTAATAGAGCATTTACTTTTTCACACCTCTCTTTAACCCTTTTTAGATAATTTTTTTTTGGTAAGATAAAACCTGCACCACCTTGAATTGTTTCTAAAATTACTCCTGCCGTATTATTACATATTTTATCTAAATCATCATCATCATTAAAATTAATAAATTCTACGTGTGGAATTAATGGTCTATAAGCTCTTTTGCGATCTTCATATCCCATTATACTTAAAGAACCTTGAGTATTTCCATGATAACCATTAAATGCAGCAATTATTTTTGTTTTTCCAGTGGATCTTTTTGCAAGTTTCATTGCAGCCTCTATTGCTTCTGTGCCTGAGTTAGTTAAATATGTGGACGACAAACTTTTTGGGGTATTATTTGATAATAATTCGCATAATTTAACTGCTGGTTCCTGTATAAATTCTCCATACACCATTACATGCCAATATTTATCAATTTGCTTTTTTACGGCTTTTGAAATAATTTTATTTCGATGACCAAGATTTGATGCAGACACACCAGCTACAAAATCTAAATATTTATTTTTTTCTTTATCAATAATGTAACTACCCTTTGCTGAGGAAATTTCTAAAGCTAATGGAAAATCAGTTGTTTGAGCTTGGTATTTAAGAAATTTTTTTTTCAAAATTACTACTTTAAAAAATCTTCTTTATTATTTATTTTCTCTTCGATTCTCCAGTTAAATCCATTCAAAATCTTTAAGTTTGGTTCCATCTGGTCTTCAGGATAAACATTACCTTTTGGATCTGTGAAAAATGTTATTTCTTTTATTTTATTGCCCTCTATTTTCATGGATATTGAACTGCAAATTGCCCTGTCAATTCCAATTAATTCCATAGATTTTTCGTCATACAAGTGATAAATCATTTCAGTATTTTGTTTTAGATCAATTCTTTGTAATTCATTATCTATAAATTTTCCATATAAATTAATTCCTTTCATTTGATTGAAATTTTCAATTCCGATAGAATCTTTTTCAATTATAAATGCATTATTCAAAATCTTTAGAGAATCTAATAAATTAGTTTTAATTTCTCTAATTATCTGAATTTCATCACCAGACATTTGACTTTTGCCATTCCATATAACAGGATTTTTTTTTGTTATTTCTTCATTTGTTAAAATCTGTAATTCTTTTTTGTCAATTTCATTTCTTAAAAGTTTTGTTATGCCACTTTTATCATTGATAATTATTTTATCAGATTTTCCAGTTAAATTTTGTCTGAAAAACTTTACGTTGAACCTTCCTTTAATAATTCGGTTAAAGTCAGGGCCAATTGCAAATAATGTGTCAGCTTTAATAAATAAAGAGTCATTATCAAAAACCTTTATTGCATAAGGTTTTTTAGTTATCATTGCAGAATCAATAGATTTAAAGACTTCAGCATAATTACCTTTAATTATTGAATTATTAATTGTGTCTGTTATAATAATATTTTTAGTTGCTGACGCAAATTGTATTACATCGTTGAATGTTAAGCTGTCACCTTCAATTATTCTTTTATCATAGTTTATTTTAGAATTTTGAGTGAAATAACCCTTTTTATTATTTGTGTCGTAAAAACCTTTTTCACAGTAAATTTTGTAATCAGACCCTATAATATTTGTAGGCCCATAAAAATAACTGTGGTTTGATTTTGTAAAATAATCTAATTTGTTGGAGTTAATTTTGTAGTTGGGATTTTCAATGTATACATCATTAGTAAATTGATATTTAGATTTATTTTCAATAAATTTTCCACGATCACTAGTGATTGTTGTAGTACTATCTTTAATTACACCTCCATTTTCAAAATAAAACTCTCTTTTAACTCTGTCATGAAAGAGTACATTAGTTTTTAAATTTGTTTGATTATTTGTAAAATCAACTTCACCTTTTGCAATAATTTTTTTTGTATTTCCGTCATAATTTAAATTATTACTAATTAATGTAATACTATCACCTTGTTTTACTACCACATTTCCAGATGCTTGAAAAGAATTGGTTTTTTTAAAAAATAAGGCATAATCTGAAAATATATTCATTCCATCATGAAATAGATGCACTCTAATATTTTCATTTTTTTTTAAAATATTCGCACCAGGGTTAATTTTTTCATTTCGGTCAAATGAACCAGCTTGTAGAATTTCTATGATTTTTTTTTCTTGACCAAAACTTAAATTAGTCAGAAACAAAGCCGTTACGATAAAAAATATTCTCAAATTATAAAAAATCTACTATCTAATAATTGTCTGTTTTCTGTCAGGACCTACAGAAATAATTGAAATTGGAGTTTGTAATTCTTTCTCTAAAAATGAGATGTATTTAAGAAACGCTTTTGGAAGAGATTTTTCATTTGTGTAGGTGCTGATATCTTCTTTCCAGCCTTTAAAACTTTTGTATATGGGTTTTAAATTATCATTATTAATGGAAAAGGGGAAATGTTCAATTATATTTCCATTATAGTTGTATTTCGTACAAACTTTAATCTCTTTAATTCCAGATAAGACATCACCCTTCATCATCATCAGTTTGGTCACTCCGTTAACCTTTACAGTATATTTTAATGCCACTAAATCTAACCAACCACACCTTCTTGGTCTTCCTGTCGTGGCTCCAAATTCATTTCCTATTTTAGCAATTTTTTTTCCAGTTGAATCAAATAGTTCTGTTGGAAATGGTCCACTTCCAACCCTAGTTGTGTAAGCCTTGAAAATTCCATAGACTTCTTTAATTTTGTTTGGTGGGATTCCAAGTCCAGTACACGCACCTGCAGCTGTTGTATTAGATGAAGTTACGTAAGGGTATGTTCCAAAATCAATATCTAATAAAGAACCTTGAGCGCCTTCAGCTAATATTTTTTTATTTTTATCAAGCTTATTATAAATGAAATTTTCACTATCAATAAAATTTATTTTTTTTAATTTTTCAATAGCCTTAAAAAAATCAACCTCTAATTCATGGAGATTATATTGTAAATCAACATTTAAATTTTTTATTAGTTTTTCATGCTTTTTAGAAAGTATTTTATATTTATCTAACCAGTCCTCAAGCTCAATGTCGCCTACTCTAATTCCGTTTCTTCCAGTTTTATCCATATATGTTGGCCCAATTCCTTTTAGAGTTGATCCAATTTTGGATTTTCCTTTAGAAAGCTCTGATGCTGCGTCAAGTAATCTGTGAGTGGGTAGTATTAAATGAGCTTTTCTAGAAATAAAAAGTTTTGACTTAAAGTTTATATTAAAGGGTTCCAATTTTTCAATTTCTTTTTGAAAAATTACAGGATCAATAACAACCCCATTTCCAATTAAATTAATTGAGTTTTCGTGAAAAATTCCTGAGGGAATGGTATGTAAAACATGTTTTATTCCATCAAATTCTAAGGTGTGTCCTGCATTGGGACCACCCTGGAATCTTGCAACTATATCATAATTTTTAGTTAAAACATCAACTATTTTTCCTTTTCCTTCATCACCCCATTGTAACCCAAGTAATAGATCTACATTCATTTTAATTATTTATTTTTTTGATTTTTTGTTGTAGCATAAAAGTACAGGGAGTGATTGTGTATTTGAACTCCAAAAATTTCTTCAATATTTTTCTTAATTGTTTGAATTCTAGGGTCACAAAACTCCTTAACCTCTCCTGAATCAGTTAGAATAATGTGATCATGTTGGTGATCAAAATATGATTTCTCATACTGTGCTTGGTTTGAACCAAATTGATGTTTCCTAACTAATTTACACTCAAGCAAAAGTTCTATTGTATTATAAAGTGTAGCTCTGCTAACCCTGTAGTTTTTATTTTTCATTTTCACATATAGAGATTCAATATCAAAATGCTCCACAGCGTCATATATTTCTTGTAAAATAGCAAATCTTTCAGGTGTTTTTCTGTGTCCTTTGTGATCTAAAAAATTTGTAAAAACCTCTTTTACAATTTCTTGATTTGTCTTTTTTTCCATAATGTAAAATTAAACTAAATTATTCTTGAAATCACTATTCTCTATTAACCTTTTCAATTCCGTTAATTTTTTTAAGTTTTAAAATAAGTTTATCGAGAATATTTTTATTTTTTACCTGAAGAGTTATTGTTCCTAAAAAAATATTTTCATCAGTATCAAAACTCATTTTTCTCATATTTATATTCAAATTATTAGAAATAATTCTTGTGATTTCACTAACCATTCCTCTGTTATCAATGCCAGTAATTTTTATAATTGAATTAAAATCCTCTTGTGATGAATCAATCCACTTGGCATTTACTATTCTGTATGCAAATTTAGATCTTAGGCTTATCGAATTTGCACAAGTTTTTTTATGAACTTTTATACCATCTTGAACGGTTAAAAATCCAAATACTTTGTCTCCAGGAATAGGGTTGCAACATTTAGCTAAGGTATAATCCAATTTTTCCTCATTGTTAGTAAAAACTATGTGATCATAGTTATTTCTAATTTCTTTCTCATTATGACTTATTTCAGAGTTTTTCTTGGATATTTTTTTTCTAATAAAATTGAATAGTCTATTGTTAGATGCAGCAAATTTTTTGAGAGAAGTATTATCAATTTTACCAATACCAACTCTGTAAAATAGATCCAAGCTTGCCCTTAAATTGAAATAATTTGCAAGGCTATTGATATTTTTTTCATTAAAGTCAATTTTCAGTTGTTTTAATTTTCTTCTAAGAATTTCTTTTCCATCTTCAGCTAACAATTTTTTTTCTTCCTTCAAAGCTATTCTTATTTTCGCTTTTGCTCGTGATGTTTTTACATAATCTAACCAGTTTGCAGATGGTTTTGTATTATCAGATTTAATAATTTTTATTTGGTCTCCGCTTTTTAGTTTATAACTTAATGGAACAATCTTACCGTTAACTTTTATACCACGAGTTTTTAAACCAAGCTCAGTATGAACACTGAATGCAAAATCTAATGCACTAGAACCTTTTGGTAGTGACTTTAATTCTCCGGCTGGAGTAAAAACAAAAATTTCGTTTGAGTAAAGATTTAATTTAAAATCTTCAACAAAATCTAATGCACTTGTCTCTGAATTTTCAAGTACTTCTTGTAGTCGGTTCAACCATCCCTCAAGTCCATTTTCGCTTTGTTTTCCTTGTTTATACATAAAATGAGCAGCATACCCTTTTTCTGCGATTTCATGCATTCTTTCAGATCTAATTTGAACTTCGACCCATTTTGAATTTGGACCTACAACAGTTATATGGAGAGCTTCATAGCCATTAGATTTTGGAGATGTTATCCAATCTCTCAACCTAAGAGGATTGGGAGTAAAATGATCCGTAATAATTGAATAAATTTTCCAAGCTATAAATTTTTCAGATTCTGGATTACTTTTATAAACAACCCTAATAGCAAATTTGTCATAAATTTCTTCAAATGAAATATTCTTTTTTAAAATTTTTTCTCTTATCGAAAATATTGACTTTGGTCTACCGCTTATTTTAAAATTTAAATCTTCTTTCCTCAGTTTATCACTTATTCTGCGCGAGAAGTTTTTAATATATCTATCTTGTCCATCTTTAGAATCTTCAATCTTACTTTTGATGTTATAAAATAATTCTGGTTCAGTATATTTTAATCCTAGATCCTCAAGTTCCGATTTTACGTCATACAAACCAATTCTGTGGGCAATTGGAGAATATATATATAGAGTTTCAGAAGCAATTTTTAATTGTTTTTCGGGTTTCATAACATCCAGAGTTTGCATGTTATGCAACCTGTCGGCAATTTTAATGAGTATAACCCTAACATCGTCATTAAGAGTCAATAACATTTTTCTGAAATTTTCTGCTTGCAGAGAGATATTTTTTTCTTTTTTAAGTTTAGATATTTTTGTTAACCCAACTACAATTTTAGAAATTGTCTTACCAAATAATTTATGAATTTTAACCTCATCATATTCAGTATCCTCAATAACATCATGAAGAAGAGCGGCAGCTATACATGTAGCATCTAAACCAATTTTTGATGCAACAATTTTAGCAACAGCAATTGGATGAAATACATAAGGTTCACCAGATTTTCTTCTCTGATTTTTATGAGCATCAACAGAAGTATTAAATGCTAGTCTAATAAGTTTTCTATCATCCTTACTTAAAGATTGATAACTTATTTTTAAAAGCTCTTTATATTCTTTTGCTATTAAACTATTTTCCTTTATTGAATCAGTTAAGATCATATCTTAAATTTACTCAAAAAAAATAATATTTAATATAGGTTTTATAATCTTAGTATTCTTTGCAATAGTGTAGGGTGGGAGTAATACCACCAAACATATTTTGGATGTGGCGTTAAGTTACTTAAACTGTCTTTGGATAAGATTTTTAATGCTTCAATTAAGTATTTTCCACTAAATGTTTTCTTAGCAAAATTGTCAGCTTCAAATTCAAATTTTCTAGAAAAAAGATTAAATATCAAAGAAATTAATTCAGATATGGGTGAAAACAAAATTGAGAAACAAAGTATTCCCGTGTGAAAATTTGATTCCTCAATCCCAAGTGATAAAGAAAAAATAGGTAAAAAAATAAAAATAGATAGTAGGTAAAGCATAATTCCTGTCTGAACAATTGAGAAAATTAAATTGTATATAATGTGATTTTTTTTGTAATGTCCTATTTCATGTGCAACAACAGCGACAATTTGATTTATATTAAGCTTATTAATTAGCGTATCATAGAGTGTAACTCTTTTTTGTTTTCCAAATCCAGAAAAATATGCATTGGCTTTCGTAGATCTTTTTGATCCGTCAATTACAAATATGTTGCTGAGATCAAACCCGACTTTTTTGGAATAATCTTCAATTTGAGATCTTAAATCCCCTGCTTCCAGTTTTGTTTGTTTATTAAATAATGGAACAATCAGCTGTGCATATAAACCATTGAGTAAGACAGAAATTAGCATTAAAAAAATCCAGGCTGGTATCCAAAACTTGTCACCACATAAATCAATAAGAAATAACAAAAAATATAAAATACCACCACCCAATAATAAGGTAATAAACCAAGATTTAATTTTATCTAAAATGAATAATTTTAAAGTTGTTTTATTGAAACCAAACCTTTCCTCAATTACAAAAGTGTAGTAAATTGAAAATGGAATTGTTAAAATATCATTGACAAAATATAATATGCCGAGAAAACTTAAACTTACTAAAACAGAGGAATCAAATAAATCTCTTGTAAAGTGATCTAAAATGAAAAACCCATCAAATAAAAAAAATAGTAATATTAGAATGAGGCCATAAAATTTCAAAAACTTAGAAAATTTGTATTGAGTTTGCTTATAATTTTGAGATTCTAAATACTTTTTTTCATCATAAACGTCTGAAATTATTTTAGGAATTTTGTTTCCAAAATTTTTTGAATTTAGATAGCTTAAATAATAATCTTTTAAAAAATTTAAAATTATTATTAAAATTAATAGTATAAATACTGACTCAGGACTCACAATTTTCTCTTTGGTTAGATGCCTCAAATATAACTATTGCTGCAGTAATTGATAAATTTAGTGAGTCCATTTTTCCTTTCATAGGTATTTTGACAAATTCATCAGAATTTTCAATCCATTCTTTTGATATTGATGAAGATTCTTTACCAATTATGATTGCACAAGGTTCTTTATAATTTACTGACTTGTAATCTTTACTTTTTTTAATAAGAGTTGAAAAAATCTTAATTTTTTTTGCTTTAAAAAAATTTATTATTTCAATTGTATTTGCAAGACAAATTTGAACTGTAAAAACACTGCCTAAACTGGATCTTATTATATTCGGATTATAAATTTCAGTTCTTGGATTAGCAATAAACACAGCATCAACACCTGCGGCATCTGCAGTTCTTAAAGCTGCACCAATATTTCCAGGTTTTTCAGGTGCTTCTAAAACTAAAATAAGTGGATTTTTAGGGAGATTAATATTTTCTAGCTTGAAATCTTTGGATTTAAAAACTGCAATATAACCATCCCCTTTTTTTTTGTAAGCTAATTCACAATATAGTTTATGTGTTATTTTTGTAAACTTAATTTTCTGTTCTAAAAAATTATGGTGTTTAATGTCAATTTCTGAACTAATAAATAGCTCAATCAATTGATATTCAAATTCAAGACATTGCTTAATTTCTTTCAATCCTTCGACTATAAATTTTTTTAGAACCTTTCTTTTTTTTGATTTTGAAAGTAATTTTTTAAGATTTTTAAATTTGATATTTTCTTTACTGCTAATTTGTTCCAATTTCTTGATTTAAGTTTCAAATCTAAGGAAAATCATCAATTCTAATCCTTTTAAAAATTTAATTGTTTAGTTCAAATAAGAATTATAATTTTAAAAAATAAATTGATGAAAAAATCATTAACCCAAAGTTACATTGATCTTGAAAATAATTATGGCGCACGTAATTATCACCCACTTCCAGTTGTCCTTGAAAAAGGAAAAGGAATTTATGTATGGGATGTAGAAGGTAATCAATACTATGATTTTTTATCTGCTTATTCTGCTGTAAATCAGGGACATTGTCATCCTAAAATTATAGATGAGCTAGTTAATCAGTCATCAAAATTGACATTGACATCCAGAGCATTTCATAATAATGTTTTGGGTGAGTATGAAAAGTTTATAACAGACTATTTTGGATATGAAAAAATTCTTCCGATGAACACTGGTGTTGAGGGAGGAGAGACTGCTATAAAATTGGCCAGAAAATGGTCATACTTAGTCAAAGGAATTGAAAAAAATAAAGCAAAAATTATTTTTGTTTCAGGAAATTTTTGGGGCAGAACATTAGCAGCCATTTCTTCTTCAGACGACCCTTTGAGTACTAATGATTTTGGACCTTTTATGCCTGGATATGAAATCATAAAATATAATGACCTGCAGAGCTTAGAAAGATCTCTCCAGGATCCCAATGTTGGAGCTTTCATGGTTGAACCTATCCAGGGTGAGGCAGGAGTGGTAGTACCTGATGATAAATATTTATATGAAGCTTATAAATTGTGCAAGAAATCAAATGTATTATTTATTGCAGATGAAGTCCAGACCGGGATTGGTAGAACAGGAAAGTTGTTGTGCTGTGATCATCACGGTTTTAAACCTGATATTTTAATTCTAGGAAAAGCTATTTCTGGGGGAGTTTTTCCTGTTTCTGCTGTACTTTCATCCACAGAAATTATGGATACTATTAAGCCAGGTGAACATGGGTCAACTTTTGGAGGTAACCCACTTGCATGTAAAGTTGCAATGGCAGCTCTAAAAGTTATTAAAGACGAGGACTTATGTAAAAATGCTAAATTAATGGGTAATTATTTTAGAGACCAACTTAATTTACATTTTAATAAATCCAAAACTGTTAAATTAGTGAGAGGAAAAGGATTGCTTAATGCAATTGTTATTAATGACGATGAAAATAGTGATACAGCTTGGAACATATGTCTTAGGTTGATGAAAAACGGTTTGCTTGCTAAGCCAACTCACGGAAATATTATAAGATTTGCACCACCCTTAACAATTTCAAAAAATGAAATGGAAGTTGCAATTAAAATAATAGTCCAAACGATTAACGAATTTGATTGAAATGAAAAAAGTATATTTTGATAATGCTGCTACTACTAGAATTGATGATTCTGTTATTGAAAAAATGAATTTAGTAATGAAGGAAAGCTATGGCAATCCCTCATCAACTCACGGTTATGGTCGTGAATCGAGGGTGCTTATTGAAAAAGCAAGAAAAAGTATAGCAAATGAGTTTAATGTTCAGCCAAGCGAGATTATTTTTACATCAGGTGGGACAGAGTCAGACAATATAGTGCTTACATCAGCTGTAGAAGATTTAAAAGTCGATACAATTATTACCACTGAAATAGAACATCATGCTGTTTTAAATGTAGTAAAACACTTAAACAAAAGACATTCTATTGATGTTAAATTTTTAAAAATTGATAGTAGTGGTCAAATTAGTTTAAAAGATTTAAGAAATGCTTTAAACTCAGATAATAATAGGGCATTAGTAAGTCTCATGCATATAAATAACGAGGTTGGTTCAATTATAAACTTAGAAGAAGTTGGAAATATTTGTAAAGAATATGGAGCTATATTTCACTCTGATACAGTTCAATCGATTGGTAGATATAAATTCAACTTATCGTCATTGAACGTTGACTACATTGTGGGCTCTGCCCACAAATTTCATGGTCCCAAAGGAATAGGTTTTTTATATGCAAATAAAGATCTAAAAATTCAACCTTTACTAATTGGTGGAAGTCAAGAAAGAGGTTTGAGAGCTGGTACAGAATCTGTTCATAATATAACTGGAATGGAGTCTGCATTTCTTTTAGCTTATGAAAATTTAGATAAAGACATGAAATACATAAAAAGTCTTAAAATTTATTTTATAAAAAGCCTAAAAAAAAATATTCCTAGTGTTAAGTTTAATGCAAATTGTGATAATTTAGTTAAAAGTACATACACTGTCATTAACGTATGTTTGCCTTTAAAAAAAGAAAAGTCAGTTTTACTTGAATTTAACCTTGATCTTAAGGGAATTGCATGTTCTAGAGGAAGTGCATGTCAGTCAGGAAGTTCAAAGGGCTCACATGTATTACATAATTTACTAAATAATGATGATATTAAAAAACCATCAATCAGATTTTCACTTTCAAAATATAATACTATTGATGAAGTTGATTATGTTGTAAAATCATTAAAAGAATTTATTGACTCAAATTAGATTTTATGTAAAAAATACTTTTATAAATAGATTTGTTGCCAACCATGTCTTCAACATAAATAACAACTTCATTTTTAGTATTTAAATCACAATATTTATCAAATTTGTAAAATAGTTCATCTTTTTTGTATTCATATTCAAATAACACCCATTTACCATTTATTTCTCCGCTATACTTTTTTATCCCGCTGTCATTATCAAAAATTTTAAATTTCAAATATTCTTTATCTAAAATCCAGTCATTATTATTAAAATTTTTACTTTTAATTTTTGGTCTTATAGTATCTTTTTTTACAAAAAAAGTTCCTAATTTTTTTGTTTTAACATAAAACTTACCGTCCATATCCAGATTTGATGTGACAAAAGTCTCATTTTGTTTATTATCTAAATTTGCTAAATAGTTTCCTTTTTCAGACGAATCATTTGGAAACTTTATGGATATATTTTTAAATACAGGAATATATGGATTAATTAATTTCAAGGTATCTTTTAAAAAAATAATATCTAGATCAACATTTTTCAAAAAGGTATTTTTAGGAATTATGACCTCTTTTTCGCCAGATTTTAAATTGTATTTATTATTATTAATTATTTCTTTATTGAAACGTTTTATCGATACTTTTTTATTTTCCGAATTTGTATTTAATTTTTTTAATGGAATTATAATATAAATATTGTTTTTTTTAAGATCACTCAATTTAATTCTATATTCTGATTTGATTAAGTTTGAATCAATGAATTCATAAATATATTTATCATATATACTTAATTTATTTCCTTTTGTTTTAAATAGTTTAATAATTTTTTCTTTAGTTTCAGAGTAATGTTTGTAATCAATCAGTGTATTAATTAAAATAGATTCCTCAAAACTGAAAGCATCAAATTTTATTGAACTTACAAGATTGTTGTCAACGAATGATAAAATTTTATAAACACCATTTTTATTGTTTGCTAAGTCTTGTCTGTCAAAAATATTTACTCCAAAACCAAATTTATTTTCGACAAAAGCTTCACTGGTAATGTAAATACTGTCATTAACTTTCTTTAAATTTAGTTTGTCTGGGTTAATTGATCTATAATTATTAAAATCTAGGTTGTTGTATAAATAAACTGATTTAATTTCAGGTCTTTTTGAATCATCAACATCAAAACCAAATAAAAGAGGATTTAGTGGTTTTTGATTTGCAGTGCTTCTAATTTCATAATGCAGATGTGGGCCTGTTGAGCCTCCTGTATTTCCAGAAAAAGCGATTATTTCATTTTGTTTCACCATCAAATCCTTTTTATTTAGATACAAATCAACTTCATACATTTTTTTTTCATATTGTATTTTTTTTACATAATCTTCAATTTTTTCACTAAAATTTTTAAGATGACCATAAACAGTTGTAAACCCATTGGGGTGATCAATGTATAATGCTTTTCCAAATCCTCCGTGAGAAATTTTAACTCTGCTTACAGATCCGTCAGCGGAGCTATAAACAGCCAATCCTTCCTTTTTTTGAGTTTTTATATCTATGCCAGAATGAAAATGATTTGATCTCAATTCTCCGAAATTACCACTCAATATCAAAGTGTTGTCTAGTGGTTTTGTAAAATAATTTAGAGGATAAAATTCTTGTGAGCTATTTATAATTGAAGCAAAACTTAATAAAATTGTAAATATTAGTCTTTTTGTAAAATACATGTATAAATTTTAAAATCTAAAAATAATATTTTATGATAAATGTAGTTTGTTTTTAAATTTAACTAATGTTAAATTTGATTAAGTTAGTATTATTTTAATGACAAAATCAGTTGAGAGTTTAGATTTATTGGAATCAAACATTAAAAAATTAAAGTCTCTAGTTATTAGTTTACAAAAAGAAAATGCCAAGATCAAAGAAAACTTGAGAACAAATGATGAAATTTTAATAAATAAAACAAATGATCTAATTGAATACAAAAAACGATATGAGTCTTTAAAAATTGCTAACTCTTTCTTGGGTAATACCGACAAGTCTTTAACCAAGGGAAGGATTAGTAAAATGATAAAAGAATTAGATAAGTGTATTTTGAATTTAAGCTCATAGTTTAATATGCAGAAAATTAAATTAACGATTGCAAATCGTATTTATCCCCTTAATGTACCATCTGACCAAGAGGAGGGTTTAAGAAACGCTGCAAAAAAAATAGATATTATGATAAAACATTATGAGGAAAATTATGCCGTAAAAGACAAACAAGATGTTTTAGCAATGTGTGCTTTGCAATTAGCTACTCAGTCTGAACAAGAAAATATTTCAGATGCAAAGTTAAATGCTGAGCTTAGTAAAAAACTGGATGATTTAAATAACTCAATTCAAGAGGTTATTAATCCATAAACGTTCATTTAAATTATTGCCTACACCAATTTTTTGATAAACTCAACGCGAATTTTTTTATAAAGGGTGAGTCATTTCTGCTAAAGCACGCCTAATTGGATCCTTGATCAGTATGTTAGCTCTAATCTTGTTTTAATGAGAGTTTATACAAAACATTCATGGTGTAGGCTTTTTTATAATATATAGTAATAAATTATAAATTTAAAATCTGTTTCAAATTTATTTTTTTATAACTATTCCATCCTCAATTTTAACAATATCATAAGTTAAAATCAAGCCAAACCTATTTTTGTATGAATTAGTAACTAATTCAGTAAATTCATCAATAAAAAATTCATCAATAAGATTAATTGTACACCCTCCGAATCCTCCCCCCATCATCCTAGACCCAATAATTTGTTCAAAATCTTGAGTGTAGTCAACTAAAAAATCCAATTCCTCACAGCTTACATTATACAGATTTTTTAAACCTTCGTGGGATTGGTACATTAAATCTCCCAATTCTAACAATTTATTCTCTTTAATTTTTTGAACGGAACTCAAAGTCCTTTTGTTTTCCTGTATTACGAAAAGTGCTCTGTTATAAACTTTTTTAATTAAAGTATCTTTAAACTCATCTAAAATATTTTCATCTATTTGAGTCAAGAAATCATATCTACTATATTTTTTTTTGATAATATTTAAGGCAATTGTACATTCATTAACTCTGTCATTATACTCAGACATAGCTAAATTATGTTTGACGTTTGTATTTAGAATTAAAAGTTTGTATTTATTAAAATTTGTGTTTATGTAATTAAATGATCTATCCCTGCAGTTTAATAATATTAATTTATTTTTTTTACCGTTCATAATGGTGAATTGGTCCATTATACCACCTCTCAGACCAATGAATTCACGCTCTACTTTACTTACAATGTTAATAATATCGTTTTTAGATAAGTTTAAATTAAAAATATTATCAAGGCCAACCACCAATCCGCTGACAAGTGCTGAAGATGAGCTCATGCCTGAACCTAGGGGTAAATCACCGTCAATTTCACAATTAAAACCGCCAACTTTAAATTTTTCTGAATTTGTAAGAACACAAAGAGTTCCAATAATATAATTTTCCCAATGGGTTTTACTCTTTTTTAATTTTAAAATATTTATTGAAAATTTTTTACCCAAGGTTTTAGAGTGTATTATACAATTGTTTCCTTCTACGTATGTTAACTCTAAAAAAATTTTTTTATCTATTGAGGCTGGTAAAACAAATCCACCATTGTAGTCTATATGTTCTCCAATTAAATTTATTCTACCTGAAGCTTTGACAATAATTTTTTTTGTCATTTAAAGATTGTTGATGTTTTTTTCCCATTCCCAGGCTGAGAGAATAGCTTCTTCAAGAGAATGCATTGCTTTCCACTTTAAGATTTTGTTAGCTTTTTCAGTATTTGCATAAGCTTCACATATATCTCCAGACCTTCTTGGACAAATTTTATAATTTAATTTTATTCCTGAAACCCTTTCGAAAGCTTTAATAACTTCAAAAACTGAATATCCTTTTCCTGTTCCAATATTAAACACATCATAATTAATTTTATCAAAAGAGTTGTATATATTTTCAAATGCTCTAACATGTGCTTTTGCTAAATCTACAACGTGAATATAGTCTCTAATACAAGTTCCGTCAGGCGTAGGATAGTCATTTCCAAAAATGGATAATTCCTTTTGTTTACCGATTCCAGTTTGAGTTATAAATGGAACTAAATTATTGGGTTTTCCAATTGGAAGTTCTCCAATTTTTGATGACATGTGAGCACCAATAGGATTAAAATATCTCAACGAGATTGATTTTATTCTGTTATTAGATTTACAAAAGTCTTCGATAATCTCTTCACAAATTTGTTTAGTATTTCCATATGGTGAGTTAGCTTTTTGTATTGGATCCCTTTCAGAGATAGGCATGTTTTTGGCTTGACCATAAACTGTACAAGACGAACTAAATATAAAATTAAAACTCTTTTGATAATTTTTTAACTCATTTAAAACATTAATTAATGATATCAAATTATTTTGGTAATATAAAAGAGGGTTCAATACGCTTTCTCCAACTGCTTTAGAAGCTGCAAAATGAATTAATCCACTTACATTATTGTGCTTTAAAAATAAATTCTGAACTAATTTTTCATCTTTCAAATCAATCTCTTCGAATTTAATTTTTGTATTGGTGATACTTTCTAAACCAGACAAAACGTTTTTAGATGAATTTGATAAATCATCTACTAATACAACATCATATCCACTGGAAATTAACTCCACTGCACAGTGACTTCCAATGTAACCAAGTCCGCCCGTAACTATTATTTTTTGTTTTTTTTTCATCAATCTCTAAATTTTCTTCCTTTAATACTAATAAAACTATTAATCATTTCTTTTAATTTTTCTATATCTGTGTTGGCAAGATTATTATTTTGAGAAGGATCTTCATATAAATTATAAAGTTTGTACTCATTAGAGTTTCCAAGTTCAATATTAACGTTTTTTGAAATTGACGGACCTTTGTAGGGTGGGATTAAAACCCAATTATTTTTTATATATGCCGTTCTTCGTAAAGCTTCAATAACTAATTCAGATCTGCCTGTACCTTTATTATTTAAAATTAAGTTAGAAAGATCAATTCCATCTTTTGATCTCACATCACTACTTACTAAAGAAGCGATAGAGTTAAATAAATCTATTTGTGAAATAATTTCATTGCTCACACCAGGTTTAATTCTATCTTTCCAATAAGCAATGAAGGGAACTTTTGTTCCAGCTTCAAATAAACTATATTTTCCACCTCGTAAACCACCGCTTGGGGTGTGATTACCAATTTTTTCAACTGCATCGTCATAATAACCATCATTTAAAACAGGTCCATTATCACTTGAAAAAAATATCAAGGTCTTTTCTAAAATTTTTTCAGATTCTAAGGTCTTATACAATTCTCCCATACACCAATCTAATTCTAGAATAGCATCTCCTCTGGGCCCCATTCCAGATTTTCCTGCAAATCTAGGGTGAGGAGTTCTAGGTACATGTGGCTGTTGCATAGAGTAGAAAAGAAAGAAAGATTTATTTTTATTTTTAGAAACAAATTCTTGTGATTTTGATAAAAAATGGTCAGCCATTTCTATATCAACCCATTTTGCTTTATCCCCACCTTTCATAAACCCTATCCTTGGAATACCATTTATAATTGAACCGTTATGTCCGTGGTGCCATTTCATTGTAGTTTGATCAGGGTTCAAAAGTCCGGTTGGGAGACCATAATTATTTCTATTTTTATTCATGGAAAAATTAACTTCTATTGGATCATTTTTATCAAGACCAATTACATTACCATTTTGTATGTATACGCAGGGAACCCGATCTTGAGTATCTGCCATTATATGAGAATAGTCAAATCCAACCTCATATGGTCCAGGCTTAATTAAAGTATTATAATCTAATTCACCAGAACCCAGACCCAAATGCCATTTTCCAACTATTCCTGTTTCGTAACCTTTATTTTTTAGAACTTTTGGAATGGTAATTTCATTCATGCCTATTATTAATGATCCTCCCGTAACAATTTTAGCTTTAGAATTTCTCCAAGGATAGGTTCCTGTTAAGAGCGCATATCTACTTGGACTGCAAGTTGCAGAGGATGCATAACCTCTGTTAAATCTCAAACCTTCATTTGCTAATTTATCAATATTGGGTGTATTTAAAGTTCCCTTCTGATAGGCACTGACATCACCATAACCTAAATCATCAGCATAAATTATAATAATATTAGGCTTTTCAAAATTTTCACTACTGCAGCTTAAAAAAAATATTATTGAAATTGTAAATAATAATTTTGATCTCATTAATTGAAATTATTTGATTGTTAAATCTATAATAAATATTTTAAATGAATTTATTTTTGATTATTATTCAGAATAAATTTTATTTTTATCGATAAGAAGAATTTAATTTTGAAGAAACTTTTTTTTATACTAGTCTCAAGTATTTTTTTATCATGTTTCAATTCTGATAAAAAACCAAATGTCATATTTATCTTAGTTGATGATCTAGGTTGGAATGATTTAGGCTATAGTGGAAGTAGTTTTTATGAAACACCAAATATTGATAGTCTAAGTATGAATAGTTTCGAATTTAGTTTTGCTTATTCTTCAAGTCCTGTTTGTTCTCCCACAAGAGCATCTATCATGACTGGTAAACACCCAGCTAGAATAAATATTACAGATTGGATCCCAGGCTTAGACCCTCAAAACAGACCTCTTTTGGGCC
>MDTC01021740.1_pt1 | contig 89559 bp, 67 predicted proteins | sample 811181 | NCBI WGS metagenome assembly MDTC01 (sample SAMN05326644, study PRJNA326480) | marine metagenome | isolation source: seawater | place: Pacific Ocean: North | collected 2011
GAAATGTGACGTCACCGTTTTTATGAATAATTGGAGAAACGACTGGCATTGGCCTCTTGCGTTTTTGTTTCTCCTCGGCACTAAAGGAAGTCAGCAAAATGAAAGCAGGAGCCATCAGGTAAATGAGGAGACGAGTCATAGGTCGAGATTATTAGCTTTGTGGCAGATAGGTTAACAACGCAATCAGGTGAAATAGCAGTGGGCATCAGATTAGATGGTGACGCAAGAGAAACAGTGCCAGACCAACGAAGAGGAAGGCCGTTCCTGCGATTTCTTTGCTTCCAAATTTCTCACCTCGATGATGGAATCGCACAAAGTCGAGGAGCTTACCGGTGGGACAACCATAGCGGCAGTAGCCCATCGGAACAAAGGCTGAAAAGATCAGACTTCCGAAAAGCAGTGAGCTGGTGATCCAGCTGGCTGTTCTCCATGAGTAGCCGTCGAAGGGCTCAAGTGAGGCTACATTGAAGTCGAGCGCAAGCATTCCAATAAGGCAAACGCAGGCGATAAGGACAACGGGAATGGGTTTGAACCAGGCTTCGATTCGATTTGGAATTTGGATTCGCCAACTCTTGGGGAGGTATCGCATTAGGAGTTGTTGCGCTGCTCCGTGAGGGCAGGTCTGGTGACAATAGACCTGTTTACCCGTAACAGCAGGAAGTAGGAGTGAAGCAGCGACAAGAAATACGAGCCCAGGGCTGATGAGCCAGGCGATGCCGGACTGACTCCAACCCAGAAGAACGGCCTGAGCTACCATGTCGCCGCTGATGAATCCGACATAGATTACGAGGAACAATTGATAAGTGATGCGAACTCGCTTTTTTGTCTTCAAGCGGGTGAAGGTCATAAGACAGGCCAGGGTAATCAGCATGAAGAGGAATAGATCCCTCGCCTTCCAGTCGATGGAGAGAGAGAATCTGTCTGAAAAACTGGATGTTTCTATCTCCTGGAGTGTGAGAGTCACTGCTTCTGCGAGGGCATAGCTCGTCATTGTGGCTCCACTGACGCCGTCGATACCATGTTCCCGGTAATCGATGCCGAGAAAGCTGGTGACGTCGCGATTCTCAAACTTTCGGAAAAAGTATCTTTCAAAGATAACGTCCTCAACGTAGCGGGCGTTATCGTAGCTTTTTCGGATCTTCACTCCGACGAGCGATTTTTGGTCAGGCTTCAGAGCGATGAGAACATCAATGGGTCCTTGATAGCCTTGGATCCGATTGGCGAGGTGGGCTGTGTTGAGGGTCCAGCCCAGCGCAGTACCGTTATCGGATTGAACACTAAACATCGGTGGTGAGCTTTTCACCTCAACTAGGTTGGCAGCATCGGGGAAGAACGACTGAACCTCCTTCACGGTAATTGGATCGGGGAATCTGAGGTTCGGTCCTTCCCCGGCGAGCCGGTAGATGATTCCTTCGTTCACTGCGAGGCTGGTCAGGGTTGCCCCGGTAACGGCATCGATATCTCGAAGTCGTGTGATTTCTTCCCAAGTCTTTCCAGTATAGACCTCAAGAAACTCGGGCTCTTCGATGATCTTGGCGACATGATCTTCTGTATCACCGCTTTTGATAATTCGGGCACCGAGGCAAGTGCTCGAGTCATCGAAAATGAGCAGTGTCGTCGTGGGACCTGAGTAGCCGATGATCCAATCACTTGTTGGAGATGTGATCGCAGAGAAGCCAATGCGTACGCCTGCATCGTCAAGAATGAACTTGGTACCATCGGGTTGCGGTTTCTCTGCGAATGCGAAGGCACTCGGAAGCCATTCCGTGACTTCGCTAATCGTCACCTCAGGAACGGACTCCTGTGAGCGTATCCAGTCATGCTGAGAGCGAATAATCCAAACAATGGCCACGAGGATGGCCATCCGGTAGCATTGGATCAGTCGCCCCCGCCAGACTGTTCGATTCATTGAGAAGACTCTATCACAAGGACTTGAACGGCATCAGCGTGAATGTTTCCTGTGGCTCCTTCGTTTGATAATACAACAGCGGCAGGAATCGCACCTTCGAATTCATAGATACCGAGGGAATGGAAGCCTTTATCCAAAGTAGCTGCGACTTGCTGATTCACACGCTGTTTGGCTTTACCGTTCTTGGCGCCCTCGACGATAACAAGTGCGTTGGGGGAGCGATTTTCGTGGGGTTGCCAGGAGATGCGCAAATCGTAATTACCGGTTTTGGGCGGTGTGAATTCGTAGCGGGCAGTGGCTGAATGCTTGCCCGAGGCAGCATACTCGTAGTCGGTGCCAATGAAGTTTTTGAGGCCTTGACCGCTCTTCCAATCGCCGGTCTTCTTGGCTTTATTGTTATCAACTACGATACCGGGTAAAGCCTGAGGATAGATGAAGGAATACGCGATCGGAGCCATCTCGGCGAGGGTGGAATCCGCTTCAAAGTCGCCGGAAAGATCTGCGCGGCGCATATTACCGGGCAGTTCAAGCAGTTCTACCATTTTAGGCCAGTATTTTTCGTAGACGTCACGAGGACCACAGTTTTCCTCAATGCAGATTGCAGCGGCTTTGCCGACGACTACACCCATCATCCCGCAGGTTTTCATGACGCGGACAGTTCCGAGAGCTTCGTGGCTGACGCTGATGTTACGCCCCGATGTGAAGAGGTTGCTAATATTGCGTGAGTAGAAGCAACGGTAGGGCACAGGGTAGCCGATGCGCCTATCGATGGCGCGGTTGTGATGGGCCACAGAGATGAAGGGATTACCTTTGTATTTGCCGAGATACTCTTCTTTTGGGTAGTGCAGGTCAACGGACCAGGTCGTAAGCACACAGCCATCTTTAAATTCCTTTTTCGCGACAATATCAGATTCACTCAGGATGACATCTCCGATTATCTGTTGGGTTTCACGGGTGCCACCAATGTAGGCAAGCCACTTAAGTTGGGCATTGGCGTGACCTTTTTCTAATGGATCATAGTCGGCAAACATGCCCTTGTTCTTGATGCCGTTCCAAGCACCAAATGAGGCTAGCAGATTCCAGTCACGGATTTTCTCGAGGTCCTTGAGAGGGTCGAGGTCATAGCCGCTTTCCCAGAACCACTCGGCGTGAAAGCGACGGGGATATGGGAATTCTTCCTCGGTGAGATCGTGAGCCCATGGAGTTTCGGGGAAGGATTGCTCTTCGGTGGTGTTCTCCCACATCCACATGTTACTCATGCCCATTCGGCCCTTGGGATGCATTTGGATATCAGCGCCCGCCCACATGCCAATAAAGCCGTGACCGGTGGTGTCGACAAAGAAGGGGGCTTCGAATTTGCGAATCTTGTTCGTGCGGGTTTCGAGCGCGAGCACAGCACCAATTTTATCTTTGCTGTTCATTTCCACGTCAAAGGCGTGGTGGCCGAGGAAAAGCGAGAGGTTCTTTTCGTTGCGAAGGATCTTTTCTTTCTTGTCGTCTTCCCATTCATCAAAGGGGGCGGGGGAGGAAGAGGCCGAGTCTTCGAGTTCACGAATGATGTCACCCACAGGGTAGAGTCCAGCTGGTGTGTTGCCTTTGGCCCAGACCCTGATTTCAGAACTTCCGTTACCACCGAGCACGTCGCGGTTCTGGATTAGAGCTACTTTAATGCCCATGCGGGCTGCTGAAACCGCGGCGCCCATGCCGGAGTAGCCGCCCCCGACGACGACTAGGTCAAAGTCGCCGGCGTCTTCAGGCTCAGCCTCAAGGCCCAGCATGGTGCGGCGCCAGTCGGGTAGAGGGGTGTTGCCGTTATTGGGAGTGAAATCGGGATTAGTCGTGAGAACGATGGCATCGCAACGTCCGCAGAAACCGGTGAGGTCCTTCAGTGTTAGTTCGATATCTCCTGACTTAAGATCGACGGTGCCGCCGTTCTGCCAAGCCCATTCAGGGCTTTCATTACCGAATTCGGTGTCGAGTGCTGTGCCACCGATAGCGAGTTTGAATCGACCCGGGGAGCCTTCACGATCGAAGGTGGACGCCCAGTCTTTGGTTCGCACCCACACGTGATAGGTGCCGCTTTCCTCAATAGATATCGTGGTGGTGGCATCTTCGACTGGCTTACCAAGGCCATGTGCCATAAGATAAGGGGATCCCATGATTTCGATAAACTGGGTGTCGAGCTTCCAGCCGCCGTGTGAGGCAAAGCCTTCCGCTTCAACGAGGATTTCGGCCGAGCGGGCTTGACTCGGCGAGATTAGGGCAAGGGTGGCTGCCAGAGCTGCTAAGAGAATGAATTTGAGCTTCATAATAGCGAATTATTCGGAGGGGTGATTATTTTTTAATTCGTTCTGTTGAGTAAGGTGAAAACAAAGTGTTTTGGAATCACAATTCATCACATCATTTTCGGGGCGCGATTGCGGAAAGAGAGCGATGTAATCAACGAGAGGAATCCCCCGGCCTCTCGGAGCGGAAAATTCCTTCTTTTTTTCTCCTTGCAGAGTTTGCGCGGCGCTCCTATTCGGAATGTAGGCTGGTGACGCTCAAAGATTGGCTTGCTCTTAACCGGCGACTAAATCGATAGGAGTTCGAGGCTCTACGCGAGTAAATCCATCACGGGATTGTGTTGCTCTACGCCGGTCAATTTAAAGTTCAAACCGTTCATTCGGTAGGTGAGCTGATTATGATCAAGGCCAAGGCAGTGGAGGATCGTTGCCTGGAGATCGTGCACGTGAACCGGGTTCTCGACGACATTGAAACCGAGCTCATCGGTCTTGCCGTATTGAATGCCCGGTTTGATGCCGCCTCCGGCCATCCACATAGTGAAGGCTTGGGGATGGTGATCACGCCCTTGGCTGCGACCAAGGGCAGCACTGGCTTCCACCATTGGGGTTCGCCCAAATTCACCACCCCATACGACGAGGGTGTCTTCGAGCATACCTCGTTGTTTCAGGTCTAAGATGAGGGCGGCGCAGGCCTGGTCGGTTATTCTAGCCTGGGTGGTGACCCCATTTTTTACCTGGCTGTGGTGATCCCAACCAGAGTGATAGACCTGAATGAATCGACTGCCTCGCTCGGCCAGCCGGCGGGCGAGCAAAACATTGTTGGCGAAGGCGTGCTTCTTATCTCCTGGTTTGGCTCCGTAGAGATCCAGGGTGGCCTGTGACTCGCTTCCAAAGTCCATCAGTTCGGGAGCCCGCGACTGCATACGATAAGCCATTTCATAGGCGTTAACTCTCGTGGCAATTTCAGGATCTCCGGCTGAGCTGGCGTGCTGTTGATTCAAGTTTTTGATCAGATCGATTGAGTCGCGCTGACTCTGCATATCGAGCCCGCTTGGATTCGAGGTGTGCAGAATGGCGTCACCGCTTTCGCGAAAAGGAACTCCCTGGTGGGTGGAGGGGAGAAAACCGCTACTCCACATAGAGGCTCCTCCGCTGAGGTTGCCGCCACTCTTCAGTACGACGAATGAGGGAAGGTCGTTCGCTTCGCTGCCGAGACCGTAGCTGAGCCAAGACCCCATGGCCGGACGACCGGGAATACCGTTGCCGGTGTTCACGAAAAGCTGGGCCGGGGCGTGGTTGAATTTGTCTGTCGTCATTGAACGGACGATCGCGATGTCGTCGACGACCTTGGAGAGGTGGGGCAGGACTTCAGAGATTTCAGCTCCGGACTGTCCTTGCTTGTTGAAAGAGAAGCACGGCGCGAGAACGGCGGCATCCGGTTGAATGAAGGCATAGCGTTGGCCATCGATTACGGAAGGAGGCAATGGGCTTCCGTCGAGTTCCGCGAGTTTCGGCTTGTAATCAAACAATTCGAGCTGGCTCGGTGCGCCGGCCATGAAGAGGTAAATAACCCGCTTGGCAGTGCCATGGAAATGGCCAGGCTTCGCCGCTATGGGACTTTCGGTGAGTTTTGAGGCCGCTGGCGCACCGAAAAGTTTAGAGCCGCTGTCAGCAAGCAGAGAAGCGAGAGCGATCTTGCCGACGCCAAGACCACAGTCACGGAAAAAATGGCGGCGGGTGCGTTCGTGGAGAGGGTCGTAGTTCATGGTGTCATCCTTTCGTGATGGTTTCATCGAGGTTCATGAGGGCTCGTGCCACGAGTGCCCAGGCGGCGAGGTCAGGGGATGAATCGGCTTCTTCGAGCCACTCGGTGGCATTGAGTTCGCCTTTCTCAAATCGCTGCCGTTGGTTTTCAAAATAGCTGAGAAGGGCGTCCTGCTCTTCGTTATTTGGTGGGCGTGTCAGGAAGCGTTGGAAGAGATCCGCGACAATGGCTTCATTGTCTTCGTGTTTTGCCATGGCTTTTGAGGCAGCGGCTTCGGCCATTTCAACGAACATGGCGTCGTTCAGCAAAGTGAGAGCCTGAAGAGGAGAGTTGCTGCGGTCTCTTTTGGCAACGCAGATTTCTCCGGTAGGAGCGTCAAAAACTGTAAAGGCGGCAAAGGGGGCGGTGCGCTTCGACCAGGTGTAGAGGCTGCGTCGATAGCGATCTTCTCCCGCCGAAATCGGCCACTTGGTGTTACCGTAAGCGGCAGCAGCGACACTGACGGGTTGCGGTGGGTAGACGCCGGGACCTCCCATCTTGTCAGAAAGCAGACCGGACGCTTTCAGGATCATGTCGCGCACGACTTCTCCGTCGAGACGGAAGCGTGGTCCGCGAGCTAAGAGGATATTGTCAGGGTCAGCGGTGAGTAGATCAGAGCGGATATCGGAATCTTGGCGATAGGTGGCGCTGCTGACGATCACTCGGTGCAACTCCTTTCGAGACCAGCCATTCTCCATGAATTCAACGGCTAGCCAGTCGAGTAACTCGGGATGCGAAGGTGCCTCGGATTGTGTGCCGAACTCGTCGACGGACTCCATGATGCCGCGGCCGAAGAGGGCCTGCCAGGCACGGTTGACGACAACGCGAGCGACAAGTGGGTTGTCTTTGCTCACAAGCCAGCGAGCAAAGGTGAGCCGGTTGGCGGGTTCACCCTGAGGTAACTGGGGAAAGACAGCAGGAACGGCTGCGGGCACTTCTTCTTCGGCGTTGAGGTATTCACCGCGGTGATGACGTCGAGTGGTGCGTGGATTTTGGGGAGGACGTTCTCTCATCACCATCGTGGTGGGAGGAGAGGGGCGCTTCTTTTTAAGTGCTTCGAGAGCAGCCCTGGCCTTGGTCATTTCTTTCGCAGAACTGGCGTAGGCGATCATCATCTCCTGCTCGGATGCTGTGGCCGGGTCGACCTGTGGCCAGGCCCGCGCGGCGGCGGTTTTTTCCGAAGTGGTAACAGAGATACGAAGTTTGCCAAGAGCAGCGACGAAGTGGCGCTCGAAAAGCAGTTCAACTTTCAATTCCCCGTGCGCTTGGGGTGGAGATTTTAAGTTTACGACCAGTTCGTGGGGCTCGTTTTCGCGGGACGCAGTGGACCAACCGGAGGAGCCTTTGCCATCAAAAACGGCCTGAGCCGGTGCGTCGCCTTTGCCGATGTAGATCCTCCCGAAGTCACGAGTAGCTGCTTCGATTTCTACGGGCTTATTGTTAAGAGATAAGGTAACTTCGCTGAGAAAGAAGTCGCCGCTTCTGCCTTCATAATAAGCAGCCCCAGGACCTCCGGCGGGTAGCCGTTCATCAGGGAGGGCTTCGAGGCGAAGTGCGGTGATGGTTTTACCTCTGAGCTCGTCCGGTAACTGGTAGGTCAGTTCATAGACATCGCGCTTGGTGAAGTCGCCGCTCGCGAAAATGACGCCGTCGCCTTCATGCTCGAGAAGCGGCAGGTTAGCTTTGAGTTCGGTAGGCTCAAGTTGGTGCCAGGGAACGACCTTCGCGCTCTCAGTTTTTTTCCAAGTCTGATACTGAGCGGGATCGACCTTGGTGAGCAGTTCGGCTTCTGCTTCCTTGATCTGTTGATTGATCAGAGCGTGCCGCGCTTCAATGCTAGGATCAGGCACTTGGATGGCAACTTCGTCCGCATTGTCTAACAGGGCCATGAGGCTGAAGTAGTCGGTGTGAGTGATGGGATCATACTTATGGGTGTGGCACTGAGCACATCCGGTGGATAGCCCCATCCAGACGGTGCCGGTCGTGGCGACGCGGTCAACCATGGCGTAGTAGCGATACTCAAGCGGATCGATGCCGCCTTCTTCGTTGAGCATGGTATTGCGGTGAAAGCCGGTCGCAATGAGTTGCTCGGTGGTTGGATTGGGAAGCATGTCGCCGGCGAGCTGTTCGATCGTGAACTGATCAAAAGGCAGGTCTGCATTGATGGCGTCGACGACCCAGTCACGATAGGGCCAGATGGAACGAGGGCGATCTTTTTCGTAGCCGTTGGTATCGGAATACCGAGCAAGATCCAGCCAAGGGCGGGCCCAACGTTCGCCGTAGCGGGGAGAAGTCAGCAGTTCCTCAACCAGTTTGTCGTAGGCCTTGGCATCGGTGTTTTTGATGAAGGTCTCGGCCTGTTCAGGAGTGGGAGGAATCCCAATGAGATCGAGGTAGAGTCGACGAACTAGGGTGTGTCGATCCGCTTCGGGAGAGGGCTTGAGATTTTCTTCTTCAAGGCGCCGTCGAATGAAATGATCGATCGGGTTGATCGTTGTCTCGGGGTTTTGAATCTTAGGGACGTCGGCTTTTTCAGGAGCGACAAATGCCCAGTGGGTTTCGTAGGGGGCGCCTTGTTCCAGCCAGAGGCGAATGGTTTCGATCTGACCCTCGGTGAGATGTCGGTGAGAGTCCGGCGGTGGCATCAGGTCGATGTCATCATCGGCTGTGATACGGTAAAAAAGTTCACCGTCAACACCGAGGACTTCTAAGGCGGCTTCACGGGAGTCGAGGCGCAGATCTCCCTCGATGGTTTCTTCGTCCGGTCCGTGGCAGTCGTAGCAATTGCCGGCAAGAATCGGGCGGACGTCGCGGTTGAAGGACAGCGTTTCTGCGGCACGAAGCGACTCGACGGCGATTCCGGCAACGGCCAAACAGACCGATGCGGTTAGCGAGGTCGAAACTCGGGGACTGAAAGCCATAAGAGAAACATCTTCGACTTTAGTGAAAATGTATTGAGCGTGATAGCGTAAAATTTGTAAATTCGCGTCACACGATCAGGGGACCTCAAATTTGACGATTAGCTTTTCGTAGCCGGAACGGCGCTCGTAGTCCGCCTGTGTCTCGACATTTTCAATCGCTTCGATCAATGTCAGTTTTGGAGAAATATCACGGATTTTCTCAAGTAGGGTCCGAATAATGAGGCGGGCGTGGGGAGCTCCGAGGCAGGTGTGCGGGCCACTGCCGTAGGCAATGTGGGGATTTGGCTTTCGATCGAGTTTCACCTCAAACGGTTCGTCGAAAACGGTCTCGTCAAAATTGGCTGATGCCCAGCATAGCCCGACGCGCTGACCGGCTTTGACTGCGGTGCCATGAACATTTGTCGATACCGGGCAAACGCGGCCGATTTGAGTTAAAGGACTCACAACTCGAACGAACTCTTCAGCGGCCATGATGATGCTGCGAGGGTGTTCTCTCAGCTTCGCATAGGCGTTTGGATGTTCGGCGAAGTAGGCAATGATGAAGGAAAGAGTGTGAATAACCGTATCGCGTCCGCCGGCAAAGGTGAGATTGGCGAAGCCTACTTTTTCTTCACGGCTCAGCGGCCGTTCCTCATAAGTCGCCTTTCCTAAAGCGGAGAAAAAGTCTTCTCCCGGGTTGGCCTCGGCCCGGTCGAATTGCTGGTTGATGTAGGTCTCGAGTATGTTGCCTCTCGTTTCTCCATCGTTGCCGTCATGAAAAACATGAGTGCCCCAGCCGATCCAGAGTTTGGCCTCCGATTCTGGCATCTTTAAGAGGTAGGTCAGCGCCAGCGATTGGATGGGAAGAGAAAAATCGCGAACGACTTCGACTTCACCAGTTTCGCAAGCCTTCTTGATCATGCCCTCGATCATAGTGGCGACGTTCTCTTTGAACTCGGGCGTGTTAGGAAGCTTGAAAAACGGCTCTACGATCTTGCGATAAGCGGAGTGCTGAGGTGGATCGACTTCAATGGGAAGTTGACGCACGCGCCTTAGTTTCTCTTCAGAGGGGATAGGAACGCGAAATGGAGCATCAGAGCTGAAGGTTTGATAATCGCGAGTAGCCGCCCGGATGTTTTTGTGGCCGAGGATCATCGCGATTTTTTCTCCTTCAAACTGAGCCTTCAGGATAGGGCCATCGGCGCGGAACTTCTTGAAAGGATCGTGAGGGCAGGAAGTGCTCATGGGGGAAGCGTGAAGATATCCTTCTGGTTGGTTGCTGCAAAATGGGCGAATCACCAGTTCTAATGGTATTTTCACATTATAAAGAGATTTGCGGCTTATTTTACGATATAATAACGCTAAATGAAGCCTACTCGTGAGACCATTCTGCCTGGTGCCGGTCGCTCGTTTGTCTGTCTCGATATCGACCAGTCCGAGTTTGACCGTCACTACCACCATCACCCTGAGTTTGAAATCACATGGATTCTGGAAAGTGAAGGGCAGCGTTTGATTGGGGACTCAGTTGAGGGATTTGGTCCGGGCGATCTTGTTTTGATTGGGCGATGGGTGCCTCATCAGTATCGAAACTGGCAGCGAGGAAAAGCGCGGGCTCGAGTCATCCAGTTTCGGAGTGAAATGCTAGGGGATGATTTTCTGTCCCTACCTGAGATTTCAGATTTAGTTCCTTTCCTTGACGGAGCAACCCGTGGGTGGTCCTTTTCGATGCCTGTCAGGATGGAGGCCATTACTTTGATGCAGGGGATCTTTGAGCAGAAGAGGGCGACAGCGCGTCTTCTAGGATTGATTGAATTACTCTCCTTTTTGAGTGCTGATCGAAATCGCAAGCCTATCGCCAGCGTCGCGTATCAAGTGACGGCGAATCGACAAAAAGTTGAGCGATTACAGAGAGTGCTTAGCTTTCTTGAAGAGCATTGGAATGACACTGTCAAACTAGATGACGTTGCCCGAGTTGCCGCACTTCATCCGCAATCACTGAGTCGATTCTTCGGACAGCACCTTGGCATGAGTTTTCAGGAATACCTCGTTCAGTTTCGCATCAGTCGAGCAGCGAGGTTGTTGATCGAGACGGATCGAACAGTTTCGGATATCGCGTTCTCCTGCGGTTTCAACAATCTATCGAATTTCAATGCGCAGTTTAAACGAATCAAAGGGCAGTCACCCAGAGGGTTCCGAAAACAGGATTCAGTGTTGTTGTCAGGGTAGCCCTTTAAATTGCTTTCGGTAGGCGGATGGAGTCACGCCACGGAGGCGTTTGAATTGATTAGAAAAGTGGGCTTGATCATAGAATCCGCACCCTAGGGCGATCGTGCCTAGGCTGTCGCGGGTTTCGACGAGGTCGCTGGCGGCATGTCTTATTCTGGTGCGCATGAGGTGTTCGAGGGCACTTGTCTTGAAGACCCTCTTGAAGACACGCTGGAAATGTCGTGGCGAGCATTGGGCAACTTCAGCCATTTTCTCGACGGTGAGTCGTTCGGCATAGTGTGTCTCTATATAAGACGCGACCGAGGTCATCTGTCGATGGTCTGAAGTAAGTTCTGTGGTGTTCCCCATTGGGCGCATGATCCCGGCGATACCAATGGCTCTCTCGTCAACTGATCGAAGGCATATTTTTGACGAGTAGTACCAGTGGATGTCGCCGGTTTTTATATTTGGAACCCACCACGGTTCATTGAGGACTGGTTGGCCGGTTTCCATCACCGTCATGTCCTCACTGCGATACGCATCCGCCAAATCCCGGTCGAAGAAATCGTAGTCAGTTGCGCCAAGAACCTCTTCACGAGCGACTCCAATCATCGCGAGTAGAGGATTATTAATTGCAGTGAAACGACCCTGCAGGTCCTTCGCAAAGAAGAATACCTCCGGCAAGGAATCGAACAATGGGGCAAGCTGGGAAGGATCTCCAATATCCGAAAAAAATTCTGTGTTCCATCGCTTGCCGGTCATTAGGTAAAGATCGCTGTAACTATTGGCTGTGCAAGTTTGGAGCTTTTTGAACTGCTATTGCTGTTCGTCACTGAGCTCCACTATGGAAGGACGCGGCCGGAACCATAGGATCTGGAATTGATCAGGTTTTTGCCGATATCGACGCAATTGCTTTGCCGAGTTTCGGTCGTGGCCAGCGAAAGACGAGCCTATCTCAAAAAAAATTGAAAATTTTGGTTTGGATTCACGATGAAAATGTATAATCCGGAATATGAAGTCGCTTTTAACTATCTTTGTTGTTGTCGCTCTCGTTTCGGTTTCGATCTTATCCTCTTCATGTTCGACGGCAGTTGGGCTGGGTAAGGATCTGCAATCTTTGGGGCAGACGCTCGAAAATGTCGCTCGCTAGCTTTGTGATGGTCGCCTCGGGGCTTGTGATTAATTTGAAGGTCGTGGCGGGAATGGCCGCTAGTGGTCTACTTCAAATCCAACCTCTTCGCAGATTGCCTGCATGCGTTCGATGCCAACTTTGGCTGTCTCCGCAGGGTCTTTCGCCCACCATTCAGCGTTGAAGAGCTCAAGGCTGAGCCATTTGTCGTAGCCTTTCTCTTTGAGAACGGTGAGTTCGGTTTTTAAATCGATGATGCCGTCGCCCACCATGACCCGATGACTGTCGTTTTGCTCTCCGCTGGGTAACTCTTGAGGCGCATCATTGATATGATAGTGACTGATCCGTTCCAGAGGAATGGACCGTATGTCCTCGAGTGTTGTTTTGTTATTCCAGTTATGGAAAGCGTCGAGAATTGTTACGCAGCCATCAGTGCCAGTTCGATCCAGCACAGTTACGGTATCTGGTAGATTGTTGAGGCTTTTAAAAAAGCTGATGTATTCCATCACAGCCTGAACCCCGGTTTCCCTGCCGATCTGTAGCAGGTCTCGATAACCTTCATGCAGCTGATCAAAGCCGGGTTGAGCTACCGGGGGTGTGCAGATCATTAAAGAGGCATTGAAGCGTGCGGCAAGTTCGAAGCGACGACGGGCTTCTTCCATGGCGACCTTATAATCAAGCCCGCTAACGTCTCCCCAGCCGCGCACAGCAATGAAGGCTGGAACTTCAAGTCCGTGGTCTTCGAGGGCTAATTCCACATCGCGGACTTCACCGCCACGACCGATATACTCGTAGATTTCGACGGCCCAGAGCTCGATACCTTTGTAACCAGCTTCGCCAGTTACGCGAATCTTCTCCAACAAAGGGGTTGGCTTGATGGTCGAGGCGTTGAGCGAGAGGCGCATGGCGTCAGCCTAGAATTTCGTGCACGCGATTCATGGGTAAAAAGTGACCCACGAGCGGCTGGCAGAGATCCGGTTGGCTCTGCTGCCAGTTAGCGAAGATACCTTCATCAGTCACGAGCGTCGCAATATATCGGGAGCAACCTGTGCCGTATGGTGAAACGAAGAGAGGTGCCTCCGTGGAAATACTCTCAATTTGAGCCAAATCACGATCATCACCCACGGCGATTCCACCAATTTCTTCGCATGACCATCCGCGTGGTCGGGATACGGCAGTCGGGTTTTCATCGAGTTGTCGAAGGCTTTCACAACTGTCGTAGAAGTAAACGGAGAGATTGTGACTATCAGCAAAAGCGCCCACTTTCGGGACGGCGAGCCTATCCGTGGCTCGGGCGGCAGCGATATCCCAGACCGGACCGCGTTGGAGGAGATTGTCGGTCACCTTCTCGTAGGTGTCGCAGCCCGCTTTGCGAAGTAGTAGGGCGGTGCCGCTGCTGGACCAGGTGAAAGGATGAGTACAATAACCAAGAGCTAAATCGCCGTTCGGCAGATCGAAGACCCATGGATCCTTGCAGTGAAGCCGACCGGGATCTCTAGAACCAAAGGGAATTATTTCCTCGATGTTTTCCGGGCTGAGATTCTCCACCGTGTCGGCATGAATTCGATCAATGCTCCAGACCCCGGCTCCTGGCTTCTGGTAACCGGCAAGCTGTTCGGGATACTTGGCATCTTTCTCGGTCGAAATGAACAGTTCGATGCCGTCTTCCATGAGGTGCAGGGCCACACCTTCGATGGAGACAATATCCAAGCCATTGTGAGCCAAGTCTGCTTTAGAAAAGGATTTGATCTTTTTAAATTCGCTTTGGATGTCAGGGGCGCGGAAGATGGCTAATTCCAAACCACGAGCTCCAACTCCAACGCCCTTTCGAGAGTCACCGTAATTGCGATAGCGACCTGCAATGAGGATGGAGCCATCTCGATCTTTAATCACGTTTCCTCCCCCAAACCAAAAACCGGTGCTTCGGTCTTGTGGTTCCACTAAAACGAGGGCGTTTTCCTGATTAATCAACTCGCTGGCTAGTTGGGTGAGCCTTTCCTTCTGGTCGTCAGTGAGCATTTAATTTAGTTTGAGGTAGCGTCAGGCTGATTAGCTGGTTCGCCGCGAGACGAAATCGAAAAGAACTCGTTCCAGCGGTTCATCGGTGGGCACTAATTGGTAATTCACTCCGTGTCGGCCGGCAAGATTTATAACAGACTCGAGGTGGGCATTGAGCCGGTCAAGGTAGCTGGCTCTGGCGATATTGGGTTCAATAAAGAGATCTCGCCCCGTTTCGGTATCGCGATAGTGGGCGGCCTTTTCGAAATTAAAGTCCAGTTCCTGTCGATCCATGATCTGGAAAATCACGAGGTCGTGCCCGCCAGCAGCAAGGTAGCCGATTTGTTTCTCCAGTTCCTCGAGGGGGGCGAGCAGATCGGAAATCAAGATAATAAGGCTGCGCTTGCGAATTAGTTCGTGCAGTCCTTTCATCGCCGCCCCTAGGTCAGTACTTTTTCCGGCAGGCGCTTTCTCCAGTTGAAGCATGAGTCGCCGCAATTGTCCGGGGCGGTTTCGTGCCGGAACGTGCTGGTCAACTTTGCGGTCAAAAGTGGTTAAGCCGACGGCATCGTTCTGCCCCATGAGAAAGAAGGAAAGAGTGGCGGCGAGAGTGGCGGCATATTCCTGTTTGGTGTAGCCGTCAGAGCCATAGGTCATGGACTGACTTCGATCGAGTAGGAAATGAGCGCGAAGATTGGTTTCGTCTTCGAATTTCTTGATAAAGGCCCGGTCACTCCGCGCCATCACCTTCCAATCAAGGAAGCGGGGGTCATCACCGCGAGAGTAGGGGCGATACTCGCTGAACTCGACGGAAAACCCGTGGAAGGGGGACCGGTGCAGCCCCTTCCAGAATCCTTCCATGATCATGCGGGCACGCAACTCCAATGACTTCACCCGCATGAGGGCGCCGGGATCGATGTAGTTGGCAGTCATGAGGAGCTCTTTAGCCTATCGCAGGTTTGACGGGTAGCTGCGGGCGCGCTCAAACGCGCTCTGGCGTTAAATCAATGAGCTTATCGATGACTTGATCGATCGTGATACCCTCGGCTTCGGCGCGGTAGTTTGTGAGAATACGATGACGAAGAACTGGAGCCGCCATGGCTCGGATATCTTCATAGCCAACGTGAGTTCGACCATCGAGAAGTGCCTTTGTCTTGGCGCCAAGCACGAGGTTCTGGCCTGCGCGGGTCCCAGCACCCCAATTGATCCATTCGTTGATGTAGTCGCTTGTATCACTCTGGCCGGGGCGCGAGTTGGCAGCGATACGAACCGCATAGCGGATCACTTCCTCGGCAATAGGAACTCGTCGCACCACATCATGACATTTTTGGAGATCTTCTCCGCTGAAGACCGACTGGACGGGTTCTCCACCGGTCCCCGTTGTTTGTGAGACCACAGCGACTTCCTCGTCTTCAGAAAGATAATCGATGACGATATTGAACATGAAGCGATCCAGTTGTGCTTCGGGAAGGGGGTAGGTTCCTTCCATCTCGATCGGGTTCTGCGTTGCCAGAACGAAAAAGGGTTTTTCGAGTTCCATTGTCTGGCCAGCCGCGGTCACTTGTTTTTCCTGCATTGCTTCCAAGAGGGCAGCCTGAGTTTTGGGAGGGGTTCGGTTGATCTCGTCAGCAAGAATCAGGTTGGCGAAGACCGGACCGCGGTTAAAGACGAGCTCACGGTGGCCCTCATTGGACTCTTCGAGGATTTCAGTGCCGGTGATATCCGACGGCATTAGGTCGGGAGTGAATTGAATTCGATTGAAGGAAAGGTCGAAAACCTTGGCAAGGGTGCTGACGAGAAGAGTTTTCGCGAGTCCAGGTGCCCCCGTAATCAGGCAGTGTCCACCGGACAGAAGGGCAATGAGCATTTGGTCGACCACATCGTCTTGGCCGATAATGACTTTCCTGAGTTCTTTCCCGATTGTGGCACGGGCTTGGCCTAACTTCTCAACCATTTCCTGCTCCAGATCTGCTGATTTCGAGGGTGGGGGCGCTTGAGTTTTGCTTTCGGATTCGGTCTTGGCGTCGTCGGAGGAGTGATCTTCGCTCATAGCTGGAGCGTGAATGTAGCTGGTCCCGCGCCTGCTGTGAACCAAATAATCAGAAGGACTAGTCCGGTTTTGCGTCCCGTTGTCATGATATTAAATTTCCTTGAATCCAGCAGATCAGCAGGCTGCTGGCGAAAAAGGCAGGCAATTTCCGTTGCATTTCGCCGATTCCTGCGTAGGGTCGGCCCGCTATGGCACGAGTTGCTGGAAAAGCTAAAACACGAAAAGGCGTCGCCAAAAGATTTAAGGTGACAGGAAGCGGACGCGTTCTTCGTCGGAAACAGGGCAAAAGGCACCTGAATCGGCGGAAAAATGCGAAACGTATGCGTCGTTTGGGTCAAAGTACTCTGGCGGCAAAGTGTGACGAGAAGAACATAAAAGCTGATCTTCCGTTCTCCCATTGATTTGAGAGACGTCTTACGCTAAGGATCGGCCTAATCGATCCACAACTGAGTTGACTGGTGGCGCGGCGTTAAGCCTACCGCCACCTAAAGAGAGGGTGAGTCAGCCAGTTGCATTAAAAATAACAGCCCGATCAGAGGAAAATAGAAAATGCCACGTGCAACAAACGCGCCTGCCAGCCGCAAGCGCAGAAAACGCATCCTGAAAAAAGCAAAGGGTTTCCGCGGTTCCCGCTCGAAGCTCTACCGTACTGCTAAAGATTCAGTCACCAAGGCTCAGCAGTGGGCCTATCGAGACCGTAAGAACCGCAAGCGCACCTTTCGTCGCCTCTGGATCTCCCGAATCAGCGCCGGTGCCAAAATTAACGGTATGAATTACTCCCGTCTTATGGAGGGTTTTTCTGCTGCTGGTATCGAGCTAGATCGTAAGGTCCTTTCCGACCTTGCTATTCATGACGAAGCCGCTTTTGCAGCTCTCGTTGCGAAATCGAAGGCAGCGCTGGAGGAAAAGGCTAAGCAAGCTGCCTGATTTAACTCAGGGTCAAAACCTTTACCGAAAAGCCGGTAGGTCCGCCTGAGTGGACTGCCGGCTTTTTTCTTGGTGCAATGCCACCGAAACCACCGTTGATTTTCGATCAAACCCTGTTAAATCTCGGATGGAATAACTCCGCACTGAACCCTGTTACATCGACATGCTTGCAGAACTGGATTCTATTAAGAGCGACGCGCTCATCGTCATCGAGGCGATCAACGACGATTCCGGCCTTGAAGAAGCCCGTGTGGGATTTCTTGGTAAGAAAGGCCGTCTCACTGCCGCCAGTGCCGGCATGCGCGACGTTCCTAAGGATCAAAAAAAGGATGTTGGCCAGAAGCTGAACGAAGTTCGCACTGCAATCACTGCGGCACTTGACGAAAAAGGAGCGGCCCTCACCGCTACGAGAGATACAGCTGCTTTCGCCTCAATTGATGCTACTCTTCCGAGTCGCTCCCTCCCTCAGGGTGGCCTGCATCCACTCACTCACGTGCTCAATGAGGCGGTTTCGATTCTCCGCCGGATGGGCTTTGCTTTAGCCGAAGGCCCGGAGATAGAGACCGAATGGCATTGCTTCGACGCCCTCAATACGCCGGAAGATCATCCGGCCCGCAATGAGAGCGACACCTTCTATTTTGAGAATGGCAAACTGCTGAGAACGCACACCTCATCGGTGCAAATTCGTACGATGGAAAAAGAGGTGCCTCCGGTACGCATTATTGCTCCCGGAAGTGCATTCCGTCGCGATGAAATCGATGCGACTCACCTAAGTGCGTTCCACCAGCTCGAAGGACTCTATGTCGACAAGAAGGTAACCCTCGCTGATCTCAAGGGTACTCTGGAGTATTTCTTCCGCGAGCTCTTCGGATCCAAGACGGAAGTGCGATTCCGACCGCATTTCTTCCCTTTCACCGAACCGAGCTTTGAGGTAGACCTCAAACTGCATGCGACTGGTAAAGCGGCTAAGTGGATTGAAATCGCTGGATGCGGTATCGTTGACCCCGCTGTTTTCAGCGAAGTCTCCGGCAAGCGCGGTGACCTGGCTTACGATCCGGAAGATATTTCTGGCTTCGCCTTCGGCATGGGGCTCGATCGTCTTGCCATGATTATGTATGGAATTCCAGACCTTCGTCTGCTCATCGAAAACGACGTTCGATTTCTCGGACAGTTTACCAAGTGATCTGACCTAATTTTTTACAAAACCATGCACGTTTCTCTTAAATGGCTCTCTGATCACGTTGATTTCTCCGAATACTCCATGGCAGAGTTGGATGATCTGTTGACCTTTGCCGGGATTGAGGTGGAAGGAATACAGAGTCTTCCCGATAACCTCGTGGTTGCTGAGGTTCTTTCTTCGGACAAGCATCCTGATGCTGATAAGCTTTCCATCTGTCAGGTTGATGATGGTTCTGGCAAATCACGCCAGATTGTCTGCGGTGCGAAGAACTACAAGGTGGGCGACAAAGTGCCATTGGCCTTGCCTGGGTGTCTGCTTGATGCCGGTGATGGTGAGACCTTCGAAATTAAGGAGGGCAAGCTGCGTGGTGTCGAGTCGCTTGGCATGATGTGTGCCGCTTCCGAAATTGGGCTGACTGATGATGTCGACGGGCTGATGCTCCTGTCACCCGCTCTCGAGCCAGGGACCCCGCTTTCTGAGGTGTATCCGGCAGTTTTCCAACTAGAGATCACGCCAAACCGTCCCGACTGCCTCAGTCATCTCGGTGTAGCTCGTGAGTTGGCAGCCCTCGCAAAGAAAGAACTGGCTGGAGTGGGACACTATGGTGATTCCTCGACGGCGACGCGGGAGGCGAAAGAAGACGAGATCAAGATTTCAACGGAATCGTGCCCCTATTACGCCGCGCGCAGCATTCGTGGCGTGAAAGTAGGTCAATCACCAGCTTGGTTGAAGGAAAAGCTAGAGTCTATTGGTCTGCGTCCGATTAACAACATCGTCGACATCACCAACTATGTAATGATGGAGATGGGGCAACCGCTTCACGCTTTCGATATGACCATGCTCAATGGTGGTATTCACGTTCGGGAGGCAGCTGCGGGGGAAGAATTTCTAGCCCTCGACGGAGAGGTGTATCCGCTGACAGAAGAGGACATGGTCATCGCTGATAGTGCCAAAGCCATCGCAATTGGTGGTGTGATGGGTGGCGAAGACTCTGGCGTGACCGAGGCGACGACCGATGTCTTGCTCGAGTCTGCCTACTTCGTGACCTCAAAGGTCCGTCGTACAGCGCGGCGACTGAACCTGCATTCCGACTCTAGCTACCGTTTCGAGCGTGGTGTGGATCCCCATCAGGTGAACGGAGCTTCCGATCTGGCGACCAGGCTGATTCTGGAGCTGGCCGGTGGTAGGGCTGATGAAGAGATCGTTACCTGTGGTGAAATTCCGGTGGTTCCGGCTTCGGTTTCTCTGAACAATGATTACTGTCGCTCCGTGATCGGAGCGGACATTAAAGACGATAGCATCGAAGCTATTCTCACTTCGCTTGGTTTGAGCAAAGGTGATCATGGCTGGCAAATTCCCACTTATCGACTCGACTTGATACGGCCGGTTGATCTTGTCGAAGAGGTTGCTCGCGTTTATGGTCTAGACAATGTTCCGTCAAACCATGGCGCATGGTTTTCCCCGGCTTCCAAAGCAGACCAAGCTTTCGATTATGTTTCGATTCTTCAGAGCAGATTGAGCAGCCAAGGGTTCTTTGAGGTCCGCAACCTCAAGCTGATCTCTGATCAGCAGTTAAGGGATGATCTCGCCACTAATCACCGAGGTATGAGCCCGATCCGCTTGAAAAATCCGCTCAACGATGAGCAGGATTATCTTCGTCCTGGATTGGTTCCCGGACTGCTTGCAACGGCATCCCGAAACCAGCGCTTTGGAAATGCTGATCTGCGCCTTTTTGAAATGGGGCGTGTCTTCACGGCGACTCCAAAGGGAGGCGAGGTGGAGCACGAGCATCTTGCGATGCTGATGATGGGCGGACGGAGGAGTCGTAATTGGGCAGACGCAAAGCCTTCCAATCTGGATATTCACGACCTGCGTGCCGCACTTGAAGAGGTATGTCCAAATGGACTTAATTTAGTGGCCGTTGACGATGACCGTATGCTCTGCGCCTGCAGCATTGAGATTGGTCGGGGCAAAAAGGCGGTCAAGCTCGGTCTCGCAGGAATCGTTCTGCCGGCTCGGGCTCGTGAATTGGACCTTGAGGCGCCTGTTCTCGTAGCCGAGATGAATCTTAAGCGGCTGGCAGCCGCGTCGACTTCCGAGCGCAACTACGAGGAGTTACCAAAGTTTCCCGGCAGTTCTCGCGATGTTGCCATGTTGGTTTCGGCAGATATGGCCGCTGGAACGGTTGCGGATTTCTTTGCCAATCACGAGGAGCCTCTGCTTGAGTCGGTCGAACTTTTCGATGTGTTTCAGGACCCCAATGGAGAAAAATTACCCGCCGATAAAAAGTCGTTTGCTTACTCTATTTACTACCGTAGCGAGAACCGTACGCTGGAGGCCGTCGAAGTCGAGGCAGCCCATGCGAAACTTTTGGATTCCCTAAAATCTGGATTAGACGTAGAGTTTAGGTAAGAAATAATTTGAGTTTAAATACTTTCCTGCTGTGTACGCCCCTGACCGATTTAAATAAGTCCGGACCGTTGATACGTTAATGGGAGCTAAGCGAATCCTCGGCTGTCAGGCCTTCACTGGAAGGCAAAAGTCGATAAGCGGCACCCAACCTGTTGAGTGACGGGTACGTGACTTCACCATCGGCGACGTCACAAGTGGGCCTTAAAAGCGCCTCAGTCCTGCCAAGTAGAGACTCGAGGCGCTTTTTCACAGTTGATCCTAATCCCCCCATGGTTTATCGATTCGCCACGGGACCATGATGGAAGTAATTCTAGGGAAAGTTTCTTTTAACTCCAGTAGCTTTAGGGGCTTTGGCCTTGCTACCAAATTTAGAATGTCCTCAGAAGAGGGGCGCGAGCCGACTTTGAAACTCGTCGCTCATTCGACTGATTTCCACTGCGTGTCCAAGTCAGCAGTGAGATCTGGCTCTGAACTTTTTGTTGAGGGCGGCAAAGCCATTTTTTGATGAGTGCTATGGATTTACAGCTCAATCCGGGCCTTGAGGGCAAGAACGCATTGGTTACAGGCGGTAGCCGGGGAATTGGTCGGGCGATTGTCGAGCGTCTCGCTGCGAGTGGCATGGATGTTACCTTGACCTATGTCAGCAACGATGAAGCCGCGAATGCGGTGATCGATGCGAATCAGGGTTTAAAAATAACCGCCGTGAAGGTAGACGTGAGGGACTCGGAGGCTTCACGCCAATGTGTCGAAGTTATGGCTGAACGGGTTGGCACAATCGATGTCCTTGTGAACAATGCTGGAATTATTCGAGACAATTTGCTTCCCATGCTGGAAGACGAAGATTTGGAAGCGGTTTTCGAAACTAATATCGAGGGTGTCTTTAATTTTTGTCGTGCGGTGGTTCCCTACATGATGTCGAAACGATCCGGTAGGATCATCAATATCAGTTCCGTTTCGGGAGAAAAAGGCGGACGGGGTCAGACTAACTATGCAGCAAGTAAAGGTGCGATTAACGCTTTTACGAAGTCATTAGCCGTCGAGCTGGGGCGCCGCAAGATCCTCGTGAACGCTGTTGCTCCCGGCGTCATCGAAACGGAGCTCTCAGAGGCCGTTCGCGATATAGCCGGCGAGGAAATCACTTCCCAAATCGTTTTAAAACGGTATGGTTTGCCCTCAGAAATTGCGAATGCCGTTTGGTTTCTCAGTTCCGATTTGGCCAGCTACATTACAGGTCAGGTATTGAGCGTGGACGGTGGATTTAAAATGTAATACTTATGAGCACAGAAATATCCCAAGCAGAAATCGATGCCATTTATCCGCAGGTCGCTGAGATTGTAGCAGACGCTCTCGGATGTGATGAGGATGAAGTAAAGCCTGACTCGTCTCTGATTAATGATTTGGATGCCGAATCAATTGACTTTCTTGACATTGTCTTCCGCCTTGAACAGGAATTTAAGGTGAAGATTCCTCGCGGAAAAGCGATGGAGGAGGCTCGCGGTGAACTCAGTGAAGAAGAATTTGAGCAAGGGGGGATTGTTACCGATGCCGGGCTTGCCAAGATTAAGACTTACTTGGCTGAGATTCCCGCGGACCGCATCGCCGATCCCCTGAAATCAGCGGAGATACCAAAGCTCTTCACGACTGAAACCTTTTGTAAAATGGTCGTGCGCGAGCAGAAAGGTTAACGAATTAGCGATCGCCTTGTTACCTCGGGAGGCGGTAATCCGTCTCCCGTTTTTTGTAGTCTTATGAGTGACCATTTTCGCGCGTTTTCGTTTGTTGACCGGATTCTCAGCGATAAGCAGGGGAAAGCGATCGTCGGACAGTATCAAATACCGGATTTGATTAGGAAATTTCCCATGTCTCTGGTGGCCGAGTCAATTGGCCAGTGCGCGGCAATGTCATCAATGGCTGCGGTCAATTTCAAGCATCGCCCGGTGGCAGGTATTGCTTCGGTTGTCGAGTTCTGTGGTTGTGCTCGTCCAGGGGATATTCTCAAGCTAGAGGTGAGCCTGACCAGAGCTGATGAAGAAGCTGTTGCCTACAGCGGGGTAGCATGGGTCGGCGACAAACCCGTGGCCAAGTTGTCGAATTGTCTGGGACCAATGGTCCTAATGGAAGATTTTGATAATCCCGTGGCAGTAAGGAAGAGGTATCAACTCCTCGTTGATTCCGGCGCTGAACCAGATGCTTTTGGAGGTGTGGAATCAGTTGATTTCGAATCGGTCGAGAAAAGTGATGGAGAGCGGGAAGGGCAATTTACGGTTCCCCATGAAGCAGCTTTCTTCGGAGACCACTTTCCTCGAAGGCCCGTGTTTCCAGGCACCTTGTTGATGGATTTGAAACTTAAATTTGTTGCTGATCTAATCGTTGACCTTGAAGGTGGACCGTGGACGGTCGTGGGAATGCAAGACGTGAAATTACGCTCCTTTATGCCACCGGGAGAACTACTGGAACTCTCCGGGAAAGTAGACAAGATTGATGGCGAACAGGCTTCAATTCTCGTGCAAAGCCGTAAAGGAAAACGCCGGAACAGCAGCGCTCGAGTCATGCTTGAGAAGAAAATTCTATGAATGGAGAGGGAAAACGCCGAATTGCAGTTACGGGGATTGGTTTGGTTACCCCGGTAGGGAATGACCGCGAATCCACTTGGAGTGCTCTTCAGAAAGGAAAGAGTGGAGGAGCCCAAATTGAAAACTTTGATGCGACTGGTTTCTCCACGACAATTGGAGCAGAAGTGAAGGATTTTGATCGGGAAAACGCTGGCCCGTGTCGAAAATTGCTCAAAGGAGCGTCCCGCGCACATGCCTACGCCCTCGCGGCCGCTGAAGAAGCCTTGAAGGATGCTGGTATCGCCCCGAATGAATCAGACTCTCATCGCTGGGGTCTTGCCGTCGGTGCGGGCATGATGTCGGTTGATTATGACGATTTAAAAGTCGTCGAAGACTATGCAACAGAAGAGGGCCAGTTTTGCCCAGACAGACTTCTGAGCGACGATTTTCCTGCTGACCCCATCAACTTCTGTCGATGGCAATCCAACGCAGGTCTCACTGTCCTTGCAAAAGCGTTTGGGATTCGCGGGTATGCCACGTCGGTGCATACTGCCTGTGCCTCGGGTGGTCAGGCGATTGGGTCCGCCCTAAAGGCTTTGCGACGAGGCCAGTGTGACAAAGTTCTTGCGGGGGGCTTTGACTCCATGCTGAATCCAATCGGGATTTCAGGTTTCTGCCTTCTCGGGGCTTTGTCGACTGACAATGACAATCCAACAGGCGCGAGCCGACCCTTTGATGAGACTAGAAACGGATTTCTCTTGGGGGAAGGAGCCGGTTTTCTCGTTCTTGAGGATTGGAGCAATGCAACAGACCGGGGAGCCACGATTTATGCCGAACTGGGTGGGGATGGAAATTCTTTAAGTTGCTATCGAATCACCGATTCGCCGCCGGATGGCGATGGCCCGATCCAGGCGATTGAACAGGCGTTAAAGGATGCGGGTATCACTGCTGAAGATATTGATTACGTGAATGCTCACGGCACATCAACACAGATGAACGATCGAAGTGAGTGTGCGGCGATTAGGAAGGTTTTTGAGTCTCGAATTAACGAGGTCAACGTTAGCTCCACCAAGAGTTGCATGGGTCATTTAATTGCGGCTGCAGGCGCCGTGGAGGCGGCAGTATGTTGCCTTGCAATTAGGGACAGTGTTGCGCCGGTCAATGCAAACCTTCAGCATCGTGACCCTGAATGTGACGTTAACCTCGTTGTAAATGAGTCAAAATCGGTAAAAATTCGTGCGGCTCTCTCCAACTCGCTTGGCTTTGGCGGTTCTAACAGCTCACTCGTATTTCTTAACCCGGAGAGAGGAGAAAAATGAATCCATCTTCTGAGAGAATTGTATTCACTGGGAGCGGCATCGTCTGTGGATCGGGCGCGACTGTGTCAGAGGTATGGGCGAGGATCGAGTCCGGAGAATCGTCGATCGATAAATTTCGTTGGGAACGTGGCCGCGTCCGACGATATGATTGGGACAGTTCTAACTGGCCTTGTGGAATTGCGGCGGAAGTAAAAGAAGACAACAGGACGTTAGTGCCTGACCGAAAACTGCATAAGACAATTTCGCGTAAAGATATGTATGGGATCTACGCGTCAGAGCAGGCCATTAAGGGATCAGGAGTGTTGACTTGTCGGGAGACGATGACCGATGCGAGCCGCAATTCATTCAATGACCGTACAGGACTCATCGTTGGTTCGGGCGGGGCGAATTACCATGACGACTATGATTTCCTTCCTTTGATTCACGAAGCGAAGGGGGATTTAACTGGGTTTGGTAGAGAATTAAGTAATCAGGTGACACCAATGTGGTTACTGCGAAATCTTCCCAACAATGTGTTGTGCCACGTGGGCATCCAGTGGCAGCTGAAGGGAACGAACGCTTGCATCACGAATCAGTGTGCGAGCAGCCCAATGGCGGTCGCTGAATCCGCTTCGGCCATTATCAATGGTGAAGCGGATCGTTTTGTTGCGGTTGGACATGATTCGGTCCTGGAGCCGGAACATATGCTCTATTATGAGACCCTCGGGCTACTTTCTCGCGAGATTCCGAAGCCTTTCGATGCCTCACGCTCTGGGACTGTCTTTGGCGAAGGCGGAGGCGCAATCATTTTGGAAAAACAATCTGACGCCGTGGAAAGGGGCGCTGAGGTGATTGGCGAATTCCTAGGTTTCGGGAGCACCTGCGAGGCAACCGGAACTGTCGAACTGAACCCGACAGGAGAAGGGTTGCGAAGAGCGATTGAAGAGGCGCTTGAAAATGCGGGACTTGTGCCATCAGACGTGGGAATGATTTGTGCTCACGGCAACGGAACGAAGGCATCCGATTTGACGGAGGGCCTTGCAATTGAGTCAGTCTTTGGCGGAAATATTCCACCTGTGACAGCATTTAAATGGGCTTACGGACATTTAATCGGAGCTGCTGGAATCGTGGATTTGATCATGACCTTGGAATCACTGAAAAGAGGGATTGTTCCTGGGGTCTCCTCTTTCTCGGAAGTTGATTCGCAGCTGGCTGACTTTCCCGTTGGAAGAACACACACCAAGCTGGAGGGTGATGTGGCTCTGGTGATCTGCCGAGCGTTTGGGGGACTGAATGTTGTTCTGGCAGTTAGAGGGGCAAGGCGCTGAACTGTGTGGCCGTGTGATTGTAAAATTTGATGGAATTGTCACGTCAGGGCATAGATACAGTTGAGATCTCACGCATCGAGAAGTTACTCAATGATTTGGACGATGCAGGATTAGGTCGCTTCTTTTCAGAATGGGAATTGGCGGACGCGGGAAAAGGTAAGGGCCGAGCTCAACGCCTTGCGGCTCGTTTTGCAGCGAAGGAAGCATGCAGCAAGCTGTTCCCGCGGGAGATTTGTCTGGGGAAAATTGAACCTGTCGATTTCGCGGTGAAACGGAGCGGTTATGGCGATCCTGAGGTAGTGCCTAACGAGGCAGCTGAGGCCGTCATGAATCTCCATCGAATCAAGAGCATACAACTTTCGATGACTCATACTGAAACCAGCGCTACGGCGATTGCTTCAGCTGTTCCGCATGAAATTCAGGTTCCTTGGTTCGGCCGAATGATCTATCGGCTCATTCCGCTGCGTCGATCCGTTGTGATGGCAAATCTCGGTCGTGTTTTCGGAAAAACGATGGAGCCACGGCAGCTCGAGGATCTTGCAAAGGCCTTCTACGGGCACCACCTAAAGAATATTTTAGAGGTGATAAAGATGCCGTTTATGACTTCTAGGCAGAAATCTCGGTTGGTCAAAATTGAGGGTGGTGAAAACCTGTCAGAAGCGTTGAAGGAGGGGAACGGAGTCATTTTGTTGACTGGCCACTTCGGTAACTGGGAACTCTCAACTGTTGTAGGACTGGCTAAGTTCCGTGAATACTTTGGTCGTTTTCACTTTATCAGGCGCCCATTGAAGCCAAAGTGGTTTAATGACCTTGTGATGAGGCGCTTTCATAAAGCAGGATTCGGGACTCTGGGTAAGTCGGGTTCCCTTGATGAGATCTTGGATCAGCTGGAGAAAAACAACATTGTTGTCTCAATATTTGACCAATACGCAGTTCCTAAGTTCGGAATTACGTCTGATTTTTTCGGGCATCCCGCGAGTACATTTAAGAGTCTTGCTGTGTTGGCTCAGTGCACTAACGCGGTGGTCATTCCAGCATCGAGTTGGAGGGAATCTGACGGTAGTCACGTCATTCACTTCAATTCGCCCATTGAAATTTCAAAGACAGGGCGGAGCCGCGATAATATGCTGAAGAATACGAGGCAATTTAATGAGGTCCTTGAGAGAGTTATTCTACGACATCCTGAGCAATGGATCTGGATGCACAAGCGATGGAAAAGCCAGTAAGGCGAGCTGGCATCATGAAAGACTTCAATCTGGAGAGCGTCTCTCAACGATCTGATGCGCTTGTCTGGTCTTGACGATTGAATTGGCTGGCAGCACCCCCTGCCAGCTGGTGCTAGGGTAGAGAACGCAATTGTTTCCCAGGACTGAGCCAGGGCTGAGGACGGTGTTGCAGCCAACTTCGGTATAATTACCGACAACAGCTCCGAATTTTCGTAGGTCAGTGTCGATGGTGCTTCCTTCGCCATCACGCACCTTCACATTGGCGCGATCGAGACGGACGTTGGAACAGATTACGCCAGCTCCTAGGTGGGATTTGAAGCCGAGGATGGAGTCTCCCACATAATTAAAATGAGGAACCTCGCAATTGTTGAAGAGCAGGCAGTTTTTAAATTCACAAGAGTTCCCAAGGATGCAGTCGTTGCCCGCGATGACATTGGCTCGGATGTAAGCGCCGCTTCTTACAGTCGAACCTGATCCAATCCACGCAGGTCCGTTGATCACGGCGTTTGCTTCTACGGTGGCTCCTTGAGCGATGTAGACGCGATCACCGATCAGAGCGCGCTCATGAATTGACCCTTGGACTAGGCCGCCCTCCACCGAATCAATCAAGCGATCAAGGTAGCGAGCTATTCCACCTATCGCTAACCAGACAGGCTGCCCTTCGATAAAGAGTGATGCGTGATCGGTTTGGTTGAAGTCGAGATATTTGCCGGGCTCGAACATGGGTGCAAAAGGGTTCTGGAAGTAAAACTAAACCGTCATCACATCCTCTTCCTTCGCGGCGAAGTGTTCATCGATGGATTTGACGTGCTTATTCGTCAGTTCTTGGACTTCCTTCTCCATGTCGTGAAATGAGTCCTCAGCGATGTCGCTGTCTTTGAGAGCAGATTTTAGTTGATCCATGCCGTCTTTACGAGCGGCCCGGACACGGACGCGACCTTGCTCTGCCATGTCCTTGATGATCTTGACGAGGTCTCGGCGCCGCTCTTCGGAAAGTTCAGGAATGGGAAGGCGAATAAGCCGTCCATCAGCAGCAGGGGTAATACCGAGCCTGGACTCGCGCAGGGCACGCTCGACATCTGCCATGATAGTGGGATCATGAGGTTGCACCGTCAGCAGTCGCGGCTCTGGAGCAGAGACGAGGGCCAATTGCTTTAGGGGCATGCTGGATCCGTAGGCTTCAACATGAACATTGATATTGTCGAGCAGGGCTGGGCTCGCTTTTCCAGTTCGGATGCTGGACATTTCAGAAGAAACGAAGTCGGATGCCTTCTGCATCAGTTCGTCAATCTCGAGAAGAAAAGTTTCGGTATCCATAAGTCTTATCTGAGGGTTGAAGAACTAGTTAACTGGAGAATGGCTTGAAATCAAATGGTCGACGTAACTCTGGGGTGAAACTGGAGACTGTGTTAACCGCTGACGATCGTACCGATATCGTCACCGCTTAGAGCGCGACGAATGTTGTCTCCTTGGTTCATATTGAAGACGACGATTGGGATATTGTTATCTTGGCAAAGGGTAAAGGCCGTTCCATCCATCACCTTGAGGTTGCGCGCGAGAGCCTCGTTATAGGTAATTGTGTCGAATCGTTGGGCGTCGTCGTGCTGACGGGGATCCTTGTCGTAGATGCCGTCAACATTGGTGGCCTTGAAAATTATGTCGGCTCCGATTTCGCTGGCTCGCAGGGCAGCTGTTGTGTCAGTCGTGAAGAAAGGATTGCCTGTGCCGCCACCAAGAATGAGGACACGTCCTTTTTCCAAGTGGCGAATGGCGAGGCGCCGAATGAAAGATTCAGCGACATTTTTCATTTCGATGGCTGTCTGGACTCGCGAGGGCACCCCCACTGCTTCCAACATGCTTTGGACGGCAAGAGCATTCATTACCGTCGCCAGCATCCCGACGTAGTCAGCAGTGGCGCGATCCATCCCTCTTCCAGCAGCTGCAGCACCGCGCCAGAAGTTGCCTCCGCCGACGACAATGGCTATTTCCATGCCGGTATGATGTGCTGCTTTGATCTGATTGGCGATCCCTTCAACAATCTCTGGTGAGATGTTGTCTTGGCTACCCGGTTCGCGAAGAGCCTCTCCGCTGAGTTTGAGGACGATGCGCTTGAATTCTCTCGACATAGTGGGTTTAGAATAAACGGGTCATCTTCGACTAACTAAGCCGAATTTCAAAGACCAATGTCATTCTCATCTGAGAATTAGTCCGATTGGAATTTCAATACCCCTGAGGAGGTCAGCGCTACTCATCCGTTTTCGGCCCTCCAACTGCAAGTCTCCATTAAGAATGAGCCTACCCTCACCGCAAGACACGACGAGCTGGGTGTCAGATAGTATTACCGTGCCGGGGGTAGAGTGATGATCGGGACCAACTTCAGCGTAGGGATAGATTTTTAGCTTTCGGACCTCCCCACCAAGGGTCAACGTCGCGAAGGTGCCAGGCCACGGATCGTAGGCACGGATGAGACGTTCGAGATGGGCCGCAGAGCATGACCAGTCGAGATGACCATCGTCACGTTCGAGTTTTCCCGAGTAAGTGACCAAATTCTCTGACTGAGGTTCCGCTGTGATGGTTTCTCCCTCTAAAATAGGAAGCGCTTTTTTGAGAAGCGTTGGCCCAAGTTGGGCGAGCCGATCGTGAAGAATACCTCCGGTGTCTTCAGCAGTGATAGGAGTAATTTGATTTAGAATCATATCTCCCGCATCAAGCTGCGGGACAATATGCATCAGCGTGATCCCGGTTTCGGAGTCGCCCTCGCGTATGCTTGCCTGAATGGGCGAGGCACCACGATGACGAGGTAGAATCGATGCGTGCAAGTTAATACAGGCCTTCTTAGGGGCATCGATCACGGATGTAGGAAGAATCTGGCCATAAGCCATTACAAGGGCAATATCGCAGTCGAGTGATTTTAGCTTCTCGATGTCCGTGTCGTTATTTCGGAAGGTTTCAGGCTGGAAAACTGCTACCCCGGATTCCTCTGCCATTACCTTTATGGCGGGGGGTGTCAGGATTTGTTTTCTCCCTACCTTTTTGTCGGGTTGGGTGTAAACGCCGACGAGCTCGTGATCCTCTAGATCGAGGAGCCAGCGTAATGATGGGAGAGCTATCTCTCCTGCTCCCATAAATATCAATCGCATAGGGGTTACTCACCGCTGAATGGGTGGATCGTCAAAAGAAATGTGAAACACCGACGCAGCTTGCATTTGACCGGCTAAAGTTATATGGCTTCCTTCATTCCTTCGCAAATACCATGAGAGGTTTCTTTTTGACTGTTCTGATTCTCGGCGGACTAGGTGCCGCTGGCTATTTCCTTTGGGATCCCTTCCTCAAGCCGATGATAGAGGGCGATAAGCCCAGTATGAGCGATAACTCCGCTATCGGGACGGGCGAAGCCTCCAAAGCGAACGATTCTTCCATCGCCCCAAAACGTGCGGCAACAGCCAGGCCTGCCGTCGATTCTCCCTCAACCGCATCTAGGCTGAAAGCCGCGACCGCCAAACCGAAGTCGGAGGTCGATCTGCTTCTTGAGAAACGTTATCCCATGCCGGATATTAAGCCGCTAATGGAGATCGTGAACAACTGGGCAAATGTTCCGCCCAACGCGTTCCCACCTGAGGTCTTTTGTTCAGAGCCGGTCGCGTTCGAATTAGTAGTGAACGGGCAGATCCTTGGGTCCAGCAATGTCGGCCCAGGAACGCCACTTAAGCCAGTGGGCCTTGTGGGTAATCAGCTTCAAATCGCCAACGTTAGTAATCCCAACCAAAGCAAACAGGTGGATGTGGATAAGACTGATTTCAAACAACGTATCAAGAGGCGCTACGATAATTTTGTGAAGATGAAGACTTCGGAAATCGAAAACATGCGCGCCAAGGTGAAGCAGGTGGTCGAAGGAGATCCCGGCAAGCTTGCTCTTCTCAAGGGGGAGAGACCACCCGCTGTGGCGGCTTCATCAGCCAGCGATCCACGTTTTGGGCCGGTAAAACGAAGCCTGATCAATGGTGATGTGGCCAGCGTGAAGGCGGAAGAAGCGCAGTCGTTTGCCTGGAATGGATCCGAGACAGTCGGCGGCGCCTTCCCCGGGACCTATGATACCGTGACGGTAAATTTCGTAGTGGAAACTATTTTTGGAAATTTCCCGGTCGAATATAAGGCATTGCTCAAAGGTAGCCAGATAGTTGGCTGGATTGATCCGATCACCGAAGACCGAATCTAATGCGACCTCTGGCCACCTTCGTTTTTTTGACGGCGGTAGCCGGCATTACCTTCGGTCAGGAAAAGCTGGCGCTTCCGGAAATTGCTCCGATCGAGCGTCGCATTCCGCCGACAAACGGAGTGTCTCTCGACCCCGTGCTGCTTGCTGAATTGCAGGAGCGGACGACCAAATTAGGTGACAAGGTTTGGGAGATTGATTTCAAGCAACACACTGCTGACGCAGGCGTTCTCGTTAAAGCTGTTGAATTCGCGCTGAAGCACGGAGAATTTTATTCGGAGAAGGAAATTCCGGTCGCCGCGGAGATGCTCGATTTGGCGGCGGCTCGAATCAAAGAACTCGAAACCGAGAATAAGGAGAAGCCGACTTGGCTGTCCCGATCGGGTTCTATCATTAGGGGTTATCGCTCATCGATCGATGATACCTACCAGCCTTACGGACTTTTTATCCCAGAGGAACTCGATTTGTCGAAACCTGTTTCGATGCTGGTCTGGTTACACGGCCGTGGCGATAAGATAACAGACCTTCATTTCCTGAAGCGCTGCCTGACCAAGAGTCAGGCTTTCGGAGGATTTGTTGAAGATCAGCAGGATGCCATCATTCTCTACCCTTTCGGTCGCCAGTGCGTCGGGTGGAAACATGCTGGTGAAATCGATGTATTCGAAGCGATTGAGGCGGTAAAAATAGATTATCCGATTGATGATGATCGCATTGCCCTCGCTGGATTTTCGATGGGAGGGGCCGGGGCGTGGCATATTGGGGCTCACTATCGTGACCGTTTCTGTGCTGTTCATGCTGGGGCCGGTTTTGCGGAGACAAAGGAATACAACGGATTGACTCCTGAAGGCTACCCACCTGTGATCGAGCAGACTTTGTGGCAGGTCTATGATGTTCCGAAATACGCCCAGAACTTTTTGAATGGCCCGGTCACCGCCTACTCTGGAGGTGAGGATAAGCAGAAGCAGGCGGCCGACGTAATGGCGCGGCAGATGAAACAGGTTGGTTATGAACTACGTCATTTTGTCGGCGAGGGTATGGGACACAAATATAATGAAGAGTGTGTCGCTGAAATCTGGGCCTCTTTACGGGAAGCGTGGCAGCATGGTAGAGACCGCATGCCTCCTAGGGTGATCTGGCAGACGCCAACCCTTCGTTATCCAGGTAACTCATGGCTTCAAATCACCGGCCTCGACGAACACTGGGAAGGAGCGTTGATTGAGGGGCGATGGGATAAAGAAAGAAAGGTCATCGATCTCGATCTGGAAAATGTCCGAGCGATTGAGATACTTGGAAGCGAGGGTAAGTCTCTCACTGGCTACCGCCTCCAAATAGGTGAACAAAGTATTGAAGTGCAAGCGCCTGGCTTTCCAGTGGAGGGTATTGGATTAATTCGAGAGAATGGTAATTGGCAGTTGGGTGAGTGGTCAGGGCTAATGAAACGCCCCGGATTGCAGGGACCGATTGATGATGCCTTCATGAGTCGATTCGTCGTGGTTTCACCAACAAAGGTTCCTCTGCAACCAAAGTTGGCCCGCTGGGTGGAGTTTGAAATTGGGCATTTTCGTGATCGCTGGTCGGCTCTAATGAGGGGGAAAATGATCGAAAGGAGAGCGAGTTCTTTGGACTCAAGGGATGTGGCAGACGCGAACTTGATTCTCTGGGGTGATCCGGATTCTAACCCTGTTATTGCTGAGATGGTGGAGGGGCTTCCCATTCAATGGCGCGGAGGAAAGTTTACCTTCCGAGGTGAGACTTACGACGCGAACCATTATGTGCCTGTCTTGATCTTTCCCAACCCGCTTAATCCCCAGCGTTATGTCGTGATCAATAGCGGCCTGACCTTTCGCGAGGGGCATGATCGGACCAATTCGCTTCAGAATCCGAAGCTGGGTGACTGGGCTATTATTGGACTGGATCAGGATCCAGATAACCTCGCCTCTGGGCGAATTGAATCTTCCGGATTTTTTGATGAAAACTGGAAGTAAAAGGAGTGGCGTGCTGGAACACTCAGGTCATGATTACGAGAAGCTGTTAGCCCGTTGGGAAAGTCTAATCAAAAGAATCGGGTGGAAGTGCTCCCTCTTGTCCGAGGAAAGTGCTCTCCCCGTTTTGGTTATTCAAAATGAGGCTGCCGCCGAAGCTCGTGGAGGGGGGTGTTACCTTTCGGCTGGAGTTCACGGCGATGAGTGTGCACCCGTTTGGGGACTACTGGAGTGGGCCGAGGCCCATCTCGCCAATATGAAATCATCGCCAGTGGTGATCTTTCCTTGCCTGAATCCCTATGGTCTAATCGGAAATACACGACGGGACGGGCAGGGGATTGACTTAAACCGCAGTTTCCAAGACGTAGGAGTTCCCCTGATCGCTAGTTGGCAGGAGTTTCTAGAGGGGCGCAGCTTTGATGTGGGTATCAATTTGCACGAAGACTATGATGCCGGAGGCGTGTATCTCTACGAGTTGACCCGCAGTGAGTCGAGGGGCGAGGCCTGCCTGGCCGCCTGTGAGGGGATCATTCCGCGTGAAACTGCTGACGTGGTTGATGGTTCTGATTTCGAGAATGGCCTGTTGAAACGCGAAACTAGTGAAATAGAGATGCGCCGGTTGGTTAACGAGGAACTCGATGGCTGGCCTGAGGGGGTCTACTTGTATCTAAATCATGTGAAGGACTCGTTCACGTTTGAGACGCCCAGCGAGGCGAACTTGGAGAAACGAATTGCGACTCATCGTTGCTTTTTAGAAGCAATCATAGGCGCTTGATGGGGTTCCGATTGTTTGGCGCGATTAAGGTGAGCATAAAGGAGCTTTTTTCTCATCGGGTGATGAAACTACTGCTAGTTCTTACGTTATGAAATTCTTCACAACTTTTCTTCCCATTGGTCTACTAAGCCTAGTCCCGGTGGACACTTTCTTTGCTGCCGATGAGGGAAAGCATCTTTTTATCCTTTCAGGTCAATCCAACATGGCCGGTCATCGACCTGAAGAGGCTTTCATTCCGGCTGTCGAAGAAGCTTTCGGCAAAGAAAACGTGATTGTAATTCAGGATGCTGTGGGGGGACAACCGATTCAGCGGTGGTACAAGGCGTGGAAGGATCCGGCGAGTAATGCTCCTGATAAGACCGGTGATCTTTATGATCGCCTTCTGGATAAAGTGAAGCAGGAGACCGAGGGCAAAGCCCCCGCCTCAGTCAGCTTTTTTTGGATGCAGGGTGAACGCGATGCCAAGATGGGGTGGGCTCCGGTCTACGAGAAAAGTTTGCTGGGGCTTTATCAACAATTGAGTGATGACCTTGGCCGTGATGATGTCATTTTTGTGATAGGACGACTTAGCGATTACGGTGTCGGAACGGAACAATGGGATGAAGTCAGAGCGATTCAAGTGAGGGTAGCAGACTCGGATAAAAGGTTTAGCTGGGTCGACACCGATGATTTGAACGACGGTAAGAATCGTAGGGGCAAGGAGATTAAAGATGACCTTCACTACAGCGATAAAGGCTATAGGATTTTCGGAGAGCGCATGGCGGCAGAAGCAATTCAGCGAATCAAAGGTAAGTGAAGAAATAGAGTTTGGTCCTATTTTAGGAAGGGCCAAACGTTTTGTCCCTATGGGCGTAAAGACCGGATTTTATCCGGCGACCAAGGGTGATAGAGGTGCTGACACAGTAGTTGGAATGGTGGTCGTTGTCGGAGCCTTCGTCCTCTTTTGTGACTTTAAGTTTCGGCGATCCGTCAACTTCGCAAGTTGCGCGAAATTATCTTCGGCCACATTTGAGAACTCTTAACCATACCATCACACGATTTTACCGTTGAGGGGTGGGACAGATGTAAGGCACGTTTGCTGAAACGCCAGATGATGAATCGCTTGAGCAGAAGATGATTAAGATTTAGTCGAACGTGTCAATGATGGGAACGAAAAGAGGAGAATGCATTCGGTTTCTTTCTAATCTTTAGAACTCTTAGGGTCGAGGGCATCGCGGAGGCCATCGCCGAGGAAATTTAAGCTAAAAAGGGTCAGGGCGAAGATAATAGCGGGGTAAACAAGTAGACCGGGATCACTGGCCATACGGTCAGCACCCTCCTTAATTAAGGAGCCCCAACTGGCATCGGGTGGTTGGACGCCGAGTCCAAGGAAAGAGAGGATCGCCTCAAGTCTCATCACCGCAGGAACTGTCAGGGTTGTGTAGACGATAACCGGGCCAATCGTGTTGGGGATGAGGTGACGAAATATGATGCGCCACTGGGAAAGACCCAGGCTCCTAGCCGCTTCGACGAATTCCTGATTCTTCAATGAAATGACCTGTCCGCGCACGATTCGGGCCATAGTGAGCCATTCGACGGCGCCGATACAGACAAACAATAGCCAGAGATTGTTGCCGAAGTAGGTCGTGAGAATGATCACGATGATCATGAAGGGCAGCGCGTAGAGGATATCCACGATACGCATCATGGCGGCGTCAACCTTGCCTCCAATGTAGCCTGACAGGGCTCCATAAGCTACCCCGATAGTGAGGGAGACCGCGGTGGCGAGGAAGCCAACTGCCAGTGAAACGCGCCCACCGTAGAGAATACGTGAGAAGATATCACGGCCAAGGTGGTCGCTACCAAATAAGTAATAGACTTCAATGCCATCGACCGAGGTGGCCGTCGAAAAAGCAGGCGCCGATTGTAACTCTGGGAAAGTTACATTGGGGTCGGGAACGAATGAAAAAATTGGTAGCAGAAAACAGATCACGACCACGGTGACAAAAAACCACAGACTCGTCATGGCGAGTCGATTCTTACGCAGGCGCAACCAAGAATCGCGGCCGAGAGAAGATCCCTTCTCAATTGCTTCCGATTCGCGTTGATGGATTCCTGAAATCATAAATGGGTTTAGTTCCCGGTCTTGGTCCGTGGGTCGAGCCACGCCTGGAGGACGTCGACGAGGAAATTCATAATGAGAATAAGAATAGCGAATACAGTCACCGTTCCGTTGATAAGCGTGTAATCGCGGTTGGAGGCTGCCTTAATGAAATGCTGGCCGAGGCCGGGAATTCCAAAGACGGTTTCCACGACAAAGGAACCACCAATCAGTCCAGCAAGGGCAGGCCCCAGATAAGCAACCACCGGAGTGATGCCTCCTCGGAACGCATGTTTAAAAAGGATTTTGCTGGGAGTGAGCCCCTTGGCGCGTGCGGTACGGACAAAATCCTGACTTAATACGTCGAGCATACTGCCACGGGTGAGCCGGGCGATGTAGGCCGAGTAGTAAAGACCAAGGGTCACGGCTCCGAGAAACCAAGCTGTGCTGCCTTCCCACCCTGCGACGTCGAACCAGCCCAGCTTTAGAGCAAATATTTCTCCGAGGATAGGGGCAATGACGAAAGTGGGTAAACAGATACCAATCATGGCAACGGTCATGAGTCCGTAGTCGACTGGTGTGTTTCGGTTTGCTGCAGCAAAGACGCCAATAGGCACGCCGATGACGAGAGCAATCAAGAGACCAACAAACCCGAGGATGAAAGATACGGGGAGCCCTTCAGAAATAACTTCGTTGACGGTAAAGCCCTTATTGCCCAGTGAGGGACCGAGATCACCTTGAATTAACTGGCCAAGATAAAGTCCATATTGGACGACGAGCGGCTTATCAAATCCGTATTTCTTATTCATTTGCTCAAGCAAATGCTCGGGCACGGCCTTTTCATCGAGGAATGGTCCGCCTGGAGCGAGTCGAGCGAGAAAGAACGTCAGCGTAATGATGCAGAGCAGGGCAAAGAACGACTGCAGTAAACGCAATAAGACGAAGCGAACTGATTCCATCAGGGCCTCACTTCCTCCTTATCCTCTTCTGAAACGAGGTCGATGTATTTGTATGGATGGTTATCCAGCAGAAGCGGATGCCAGTTTTTCACGTCGGGATGAATCAAATAGGTCCGCGTGTACCAGTATATGGGTAGAATAGGTAGGTCATTGAGGAGGATTCGCTCGGCCTCTTTGAGTGTTGCGTAGCGCTGCGCTGGATCGCTAATTAAGCCGCTTTCTTCCATAAGGCGGTCAAATTCAGCATTGGACCATCCGGTGTTGTTGTTAGAATCACCGGATACCCACATGCTCAGGAAGGTGTTCGGGTCGACATAATCTCCGATCCAGCCGGCTCGTGAGACTTCGTAGTTGGTGTCGTGAACGGTCTGCTGAAAGACTTTCCATTCCTGGTTTTCGATTTTCACTTTCTCGATACCAAGGTGCTTTTTCCACATGTCCTGAATCGCGACGGCGATGGATTTGTGAGCTTCGGAGGTGTTGATAATGACAGTGAATTCCGGGACATCGGATCCGCTCTCGTATCCGGCTTCCTTGAGATGAAGACGGGCTTTCTCGGGATCAAAGGCGATGATTTTGGGGGGATCGTATCCTGCCTTTGAAGGTGGTGTGAATCCATAGGCCGGTTGTTGACCGCCACGGGTGACAAACTCCACGATGGTTTCCTGATCAATGGCATAGGCCAGAGCCCTGCGGAAGCTCACGTTGTCGGTGGGCGCTTGGTCTACGTTACAGCGATAGAAATAGGATCCTGCGTAGGTTTCAGTGCGCAGCCTTGGGTCGCTGGCTTCCTTGTACTTTGCGATTAAATTCTCTGGGAGAACGTAGGTGTAATGAAGTAGGCCGTTACGGAAAGCTTTTTCCTCGGTGAAGACGTTGTCGATTGGCTTGAAATCGATGCCGTTTGGCTTAACATTGGCACCGTCCCAGTAATTGGGATTGCGACGCACTTTTACGTAAGCGTTGATGCGCCAAGCCGTGAGTATGAAGGCTCCGTTGCTGACATGGTTTCCTGGCTTCTGCCACTCGGTGTAGGGGTCGGTGATATTTCCGAACTTCTCAATGGTGGGTCCGTGAACCGGCAGCCATGTGGTGTGTTTAACGACGTCAGGAAAATAGGGAGTGGGTCCTTTCAGTTTGCAGATGAGTGTGAAGTCTCCTTCCGCTTTCACGCCGACTTTGCTGAAGTCTTTAATTTCACCTTTGTTGAATTCTTCCGCGTTCTTGAGAAAATAAAGCATCGAGGAATACGGGGCGGCCATTTCGGGATGCAGGATGCGATTGTAGGAATAGATAAAGTCATGGGCCGTCACAGGATCCCCGTTTGACCACTTAGCATTCTTCCTGAGGTAGAAAGTCCATTCGGAAAAATCTTCGTTAGCCTCCCAGCGTTCTGCGACGCCGGGTTCGTGAAGCATGTCGTTGGTGGGATGATAGGCGACGAGACCCTCGAAGAGGGCCCGGAGAATGTTGGAATCCCCCACAGAAGACACGATGTGAGGGTCGAGGGCTTTTGGTTCCGCTCCGTTACCCATGATTAGGATTTTCTCGCGGGTTGCGATTTCGACCTTGGATTCTCTGCTACATCCGCTCGCAATGACGAGTAGCGCAAAGCCGAGAATAGGTCCTAACCGAGTCAGGTGCTGGAGGTAACCCTGCGGGGTCCTGTCCTTCCGTTGGCGAATCATGCAGCACGGTAGTGTTTGCCAGAGCGTCCTTTCTTGCAATGTAGAAATGAGCGCGAAATCGGGAAATTGGATTCGGGAGGTTGAGGACTTTAAATGGGAATTAATTTGGAGTTCTGAGAGTGTTGACTCCGATCTGTTCCTTTTAAGCGTATTGCCACTGCCCGCGAAGAATTGGCATTACGGAAACCTCGCTGACAATCAAAGTGAAGATCACAAGATAGAACTGGGAAGGCTCTTTTCAGGAGAAAGTTAGTTTTCGCCTCGGACTGGGATGGTGACCCCGGTCCGACCCTCTCCGCCGATAAAAGTGATGCTTTCCTGAATTGCTACGGCTTGGCCGGCGGTGATGAGAACCGCTTCCGCGTATTCCCTAAGCTTGGTCCAAACAGTACGTGGCACCCAGACGAGGTCCCCGCCTTCAAGCAATAAGTCCGGTTCATTCCCTTGCATCACGGCATCTATATTGACGACGGCCACTTTCGGGTCGCGGATGCCTCCCCGAAGGATGAGAGCCTTAGACTTTACCGCATTGCTGTCGAACCCTCCGGCGGCGGCTACAGCAGTTCGCAGAGTAACTCCTTCCTCAAAGAAAACAGGCCCTGGGGTAACGACCTCGCCAAGGACGTAGATCGAGCGGGCTGCAAGTGAAGGAATGAAGAGGTAGTCTCCGGGCTGAATGTAAACGTTTTGTGACATGTCTCCCTCCCGGATAAGCGCGTCAAAGTTAACCGGGATGAGGTGGCTGTTGCGGATCAGGATAGAGCGCTTGAGATCTGCGGCTTCCGAGTTCCTAGCTTCGTTATTTTCGTCGAATGAAGGAAGACCTCCCCCTTGAGAAATCGCATCGATCACGGTCGTAGGCTTTTGGATGGGGTAGGCACCGGGACTATTGATTTGTCCGAGCAGCCAGAATCGCTGGCTGTCGGCATTTGCGACATTTACGCTCACAACGGGTCCAACATATTCGTCTTTTAGTTGCGTGGCGAGGGCGGCGGAAATTTCTCTGGTGGACATGCCCTTCACGTTGATGCCATCCGCGACATCATAGTAGAGCATTCCGTCCGGCATCACCTTAGTAACCCGACGGGTGTCTAAGTTTTCAGCCACCTCGATATCCAGTTTATCTCCTGGTCCGACTCGATAAGGGCCAGAGGGAGCGCGCAGGCAGGCGGGATCAATCGCGCGGTGATAATGCAGTTGCTTGAAGTGAGGTTCAGCGGGAATTTGGGTCAATTTATCCTCCGCTGAGGGAGCTTCTTCTGCCGAGTCACTCTCCTCTATAAAAGAACCGCGGGCCTCGAACTCGCGATCAGCAGGCCAAGTCTGAACGCAACTTGTCGTGCCAACAGCGAACGCCAGCAGCGCACCGAGTTGGGGAAGAAGCGAAAGACAAATCTTCATGGGTAAGGAGGGTGGCGTAAATTAGTTAGCTAACGGCACTAAGTTGCTTACGATGCTTTCGGTAGTGACCGTCTGCAGGAAGGCAAAAATGGCACTGTCGAGCACTCGTTCGGCCAATTCGAAGGGGCGTTCGGCTATAAATACGATATCCTTGTTTTGGAGTGGAATGTCGCGCGAGCGTCCGGAAAGAATGTCTTTTATGTTAACGGTGTGAGTCTCGGGTTCATGAATGCTGCCTCGAATGATGAGCACTTTGATACGGTAAGCATGGTGAGTGAATCCACCAGCTTCCGAGATGGCTTGGGCCAATGTAAGTCGAACCGGTAATTTCAAGCGACCAGGGCGGCTCACTGCACCCAAAACGTAGATCTCGTTTTTAAGTTTAGAAGCGACGAAGATATAGTCGTTAGGTTCGAGGTAGGCGTTTTGAGTGAGGTCACCGCGGTAGTAAAGTCGTGCGAGATCGACATCAAGCTTACGTCCGTTTCGGGCGACAAAGGACCGCTCAAAGTCAGCTAGCTCGAAAGCAGAGCCAGGGACAGTATTGGTCTCAATACCTTGAGCGAGAGAGATGGCCTCAAGGATCGAGATGGGGCGGTCCAGAACGTAGCTTCCGGGACGACGCACCCGGCCAATAATGGAGAATTCTTTACTTGCTACATCGGTCGGCGTGATAATGACCCTTAGGTTATTATGGTAGGTAGAAAGCTCCTCTTCGATGCGGTCGCGAAGTTCATCCGGAGTAAGGCCATTAGCCTGGACGGCGACGGCCTGAAGAAAGCTGACGGCGCCGTCCGGAGCTATGCGAACGTTTTCGCGGCTCAAGTCTGGTCGGAGAAAGACGGAGAAATTAAGTGTGTCACCGGGACCGAGAGTATAGCGCGTTTGCCATGCTGGGATCTTTTTCGGTAATGTGTGCGGGTGCAGGGGTTTTTGGGAAGGGGTGGGATGCGGAAGCGGGGATGCGGAAGGGTGATCAATGGGGGAAAGCTCTTCCCAATAATCAGCCGGTGAGAGAATTTGAGTTTTGCTCCGCAGACGCTGGTCCTGAGCCTGGGCCAGCAGACTGAGGCACAGGAACACAGCGATCAGAAGAGATGATGAAATGCGGTGCATAAGGCGATGTTACACCTATCTAAATTATCAGGTAAAATTTATTATAAAAATCATAATAAGCAACCTCATTGACTCTAAAGTTTTTTAGGGTGTCGCGATCTTTTCAAGGGCCCTGAGCTTGAAAGAAAAAAACCTCGTCGGCATCGAAATCAAAAATTTCTTTATAAAATAAACACTGGTGGCTTGAAATATGCTAGCGTCGGACGATTCCCTCCGTAAGACGGGTCACTTAGCATGGCCGATCAGCGATTTGACCAAACACAGTCGCTGCATCAGCAGCAGACTATTGCACCTCAGATGCAACAAAGTTTGCAGCTGTTGCAGACTCCTACCTTGGAGCTGCGCCACCTCGTGCAAAAGGAGATGGTAGAAAATCCCACTTTGGAGGAGGAATCGAACGAAATTTCGATCGAGGAAGCGTCTACGCCCTCTGAAGACGATGATTTCGAAAAAGAATTCGCGCAGCTTTCGCAGTTGGATGAGGAGTGGCGCGAATACATGGCTCAGTCCCGTATGTCGGCACCACGCAGGGATGACGCCGATGAGAAGCATCAGTTTGTGATGGACTCTATCGTTGAGCCGATCACGCTCCAAGAGCACCTCTTGAATCAGCTGAGCACCTCGGACTTCGGTGGCGAGAGCCGTGAGTTGGCAGCTACGCTGATTGGAAACATCGACGATAATGGATTTCTCCAGATGGATCTCGAGGATATGAGCCTTGATATGGGAATTTCCTATGATGATCTCATCAAATCTCGTGATTTAATCCAGACTTTTGATCCTGTCGGAGTCGGCGCCCTGGATTTAAGGGAATGCCTCTTAATTCAGTTGGAGCGACTGGGGAAACACCATAGCCTCGAATACCAAGTGGTAGATCATCATCTCGATGAGTTGGCAAGAAAGCGCTACCCCCAGATAGCAAAGAGGCTGAGTGTGGCGCCAGAGCAAATTACAAAAGCAGCGGAGTTGATCGCGATGCTTGATCCGCGCCCCGGAAGTAAGTTTGGCGGAGACACCAATACTTACGTCAATCCCGACGTGACCGTTGAGCGAATCGGAGGGGAGTGGGTCGTAACTATGAATAATGATCAGGTCCCGCGACTTCGCATCAGCAATGCCTACAAGGATCTCATGGCGAGCGGAGACGGGCGTGAGGCGCGGTCATATATTCGCGATAAGATCCGCGCCGGAAAATTTTTAATTAAGAGTATCCATCAGCGCCAGCAGACGATTCAGTCAATTGCCTCGGAAATAGTGAAGCGGCAGCAGGCGTTTCTTGAGTATGGCCCTTCTAAGCTCAAGCCAATGAACATGGCGCAGGTTGCCGATGAAGTTAACGTTCACGAGACAACCGTTAGTCGTGCGGTTTCGGGCAAATATATGGCGACGCCTCATGGTGTTTTCGAGATGAAGTATTTTTTTACTTCTGGCTACGAGACCGAGGGTGGTGAGTCGATGAGCAATACCAGTGTAAAGCAGTCAATGGCTGAATTGATTGGTAATGAGGATGTTAAGAAGCCCTTTAGCGATCAGAGGATCGTGGAAGAACTCGGAAAGAGGGGCATTAAGATCGCTAGGCGGACTGTGGCTAAATATCGTGAAGAGTTGAACATCCTCCCCAGTCATATGCGCCGGAGTTACTGACACTGATTATTTGCTAAATATCCGAAAGCGTCGCTGGCGCAATTGTTGGAGGTTCTTCTATTGAAAAAGTGTGGCAGCTTTGGCAGGTTCCGGCCCATGAAATACCCGATTGTTTTTCTTTGTTTCGCCTTTGGCCTCAGCTCGCTTGTTCAGGCCGATGATTGGCCAAACTTCCAGGGTCCAACTCGAAACGGCATTTCGAAGGAAATTGGGCTTAAACTTTCGGGCTGGGATCGAAGTCCCCCTTCTGTTCTCTGGAAAAAGGAGCTAAATGAAGGTTTTGGAGGTGCAGCAATCTCCAGAAATGAAGTCTTCCTTGTGGATCGTGACCTTGGAGAGCGTGATCACGTCCTCTGTCTTTCGCTGGAAGATGGTTCTGAAAAGTGGCGCTTCACCTTTGATTATGCGGGTAAACTCTCCTTTCACGGCAGTCGCGGCACTCCACTGGTCGAGGATGATGCAGTTTACTACGTTAGTGGCTTTGGCCAGGTCTTTCGTATCAATCGAGAGACACATCGAGAGGACTGGATGGTTTCGATCCAAGATGATTACGGTTCGCCTCCTCCGAAGTGGGGTTGGGCTCAAAGCCCGGTGGCAGTTGGTAATGTCATCATCGTTCCTGCCATGAGTGAAAAGGTGGGCTTGATAGGACTTGATAAAGAGTCTGGTCGAGAGCTCTGGAGAACGGATGGATTTGGAGACTCGCACTCCACTCCTACCGTGTTGAGTCTCCACGGTGTCGAGCAGGTTGTTTTCGTATCAACTCTGCGTGATGGAGACGATGGAACAGGCACGACCATCAGCGTCCTCCCGGAGACGGGTGAAGTTCTCTGGAATACCGACGTTTACTTCAATAAGATCCCTATCCCTTTCGCGACCAAGGTGACCGAAGAGTTGGTCTTCCTCACGGGTGGCTACGATTGCGGGAGTTGCATGCTCAAGGTTAGAAATGATGGCGGTGACTGGAACGTTGAGAAGGTGTTCGACATGATCCAAGGCACTCAGATTCACCCTCCTTTTTTGATTGGAGACCACATCTTCTTTCTTGCTAATGAAAATTCTAATCACAAAGGCGAAGCGCGCAAAAAGGGTGGACTTATGTGTATGGATTTTGACGGCAACATTGCCTGGCATACCGGAGATGATCCCTTCATGGGCCGTGGGAATATGATTCTCGTCGATGGTCATCTCCTCATTCAGGACGGTGAAGTTGGCTATTTACGTTCCGTGAAACCGTCTCCAGAAGGCTACGAAGAGGTGGCGTTGTACGACGTCTTTGGCAAGAAGGCGGAGGTGGATGAACAAATTGCCAAGCAGGAAGGGCGCGCTGTGATTAAGATGCCTGACTTCAAATACTGGAGTCCGATGGCCCTAAGCAATGGGCGTATCATCATGCGTGGTCAGGACCACCTCAAATGTCTTGACCTGCGCTAATTCGGTTTTTGGTGTCGAGCTGACTCCATCGCTTTTAATCGATTAGTCGTAAGACTCACCGGGGGTTTTCCCTCATATTTCGATCGGTAATTTATCAGAGACTTAGCAGTTTTGCCGCCTGTGACTCAAGATTGACGCTATTGCCGGATAAAACTGCAAACGGTGCTCTGCGTAGGAGGTTGCGCTGCGCGGGTAGGCCTCCTCGAGGCGATCGCATTCTTGGTGAGGTTGGGTTTTCGGTCCGTGTGTTATTGTGCTAGGGCCGCAGAGAAGTTTAAGAGGCGACTATCCCCAAGGGAACGGTATAGAAAAATCTAAGGCGGCTTATATTTTCAATGAGTTGAACTCCTATGCCATCTTGGTGACTCGATTTTGCATCGCGATAAAGTCCATGGCAAACTTTGACGGTAACTTGAGTCGCACTTGATCATGCATCTGATACGGCAGAGATTTTAGTGACAGATAGCTTGCGAACAGTGGAGGCATTTAAAGGCCAAGTTGCTGTGTTTTAGGAGAGAGGTTTTCTTAAATTTGGGACGGCGAGGGAAGGTGGCTGAGTGCCCGAAGTGTCTCAACACGGGTGAGTTTTCGCGCGGTAGGGCAAATATGTTGAGATTGCCCGTTTTTAGTTGAGAAGCAATTCGAGAGGCTGGGCTTTCGATTCACAGCGGTGGAGCGATGGATTTGGCTACGCAGGCGACTGAAGGATCCTTGTCATGGGAATAAATTTGTTCTCACGGTAAAATGCGATGCCTCAAAATTGGACTTCTGTCCGTAATAGCATAGACGTTTGCAGAAGGAATGTATGATTACTGAAGAACTCATCCGCGAAAAACTCAGTGAGGTGGCTTATCCGGGCTTCACCCGAGACATCGTTTCTTTTGGACTTGTTAAGGAGGTAGCAGTAAGCGGCGCTGACGTGACGGTCCAGATCAGACTTGCGACTCGCGACCCTAATATTCCCCGGGGGATCCACGAGGGGATCGAGGCTGCCCTTAATTCGATCGGTGGGATTGGTAAGATTTCGATCGATTTTGATATCCAAAATCCGCCGGAGCCTGTCACTGGCGGCGATCCTTCCCTTGGCCAATCGAGTATTCCCGGAGTAAAGAAAATCATCGCTGTAGCCAGCGGGAAAGGAGGGGTGGGCAAGTCGACTGTTTCCACCAATCTTGCCATTGCCCTCTCTAAAACGGGCGCCAAAGTTGGACTCTGCGACTGCGATCTCTACGGTCCCTCAATCGCCTTGATGTTAGGGGCCGTCGACGAGCAACCGATGGCTACGGAGCAAAACGAGATTATTCCGATCGAAGCTCACGGTATCAAGGCGATCTCGATGGGCTTTCTTCTCGGTGATGATTCACCGGTAATTGTGAGGGGCCCACTCGCCACCCGTTACACTCAGCAGTTTCTTCGGCAGTGTCTGTGGGGTGAACTCGATTACCTCATTCTTGACCTGCCTCCCGGAACTGGAGATATCCAGCTGACCGTTTCGCAAACGGTGGCTGTGGACGCGGCCGTTATCGTGACAACTCCGCAAGAAGTGGCTCTGATCGACGCTCGGAAGGCAGCCAGCATGTTTGCCAAGGTCAATGTCCCCATTGCTGGTATCGTGGAAAATATGGCATGGTTTCAATGTGACATGGGTAAGCGTTATTACATCTTCGGAGAAGGGGGGGGCAGCAAGGAAGCGGATCGACTGGGCGTTCCTCTGCTCGGCCAAATCCCTCTTGATCCTCCGACTCGGAAGCATGCCGATGAAGGTCAACCCGTTGCCACTCTGGATGCTTCAGACAATTCGGTTTCGGCTGCCTTCGCAGACCTAGCCAGCTCGTTGTCGAAACTTGTTGGTTGATGGAACGTTTTTTAATTTTCGCGTGATGTATGGCCCATACCCCTCGAAAGCGAGGGAAAAAGTGGCAAGAAGGCGTTAGACCATCCCTCGATGAGTTCCTAACAAGGGAAAAAGTAGGGAGGGGTCTTATTCCGCTCAGGCAACTCATACCAATCGAGGCAACGGTTGAAGGCAAGGTTGTTGAGATTGGAAGTATTTCTTAGCGAGACGGCGTGAGTGAATAGTGGTTTTGATCGAAGTGCACTGGGAAACCGAGCGTGTATTTCCCCTTCCAGGCTGTCTCAAGAAGCAGTCGCGTTTTTGCGCGAAAAAGTAGTTTGCAGCTTGTTGATAATGCGACTTAATATCAACTTCACCATAGTGAGCGTTTAAGTGTTGATGTCTTGATTTCACCGCCTGGTAGAATCACACTTATTCGTAATGAAAGGTAACCCACAAGTCATCGAAGCCCTAAATGCCGGTCTAACAATTGAGCTGACCGCCATCAACCAATATTTTATCTGCTCAAAAATGTGCAAGGACTGGGGTCTGAATGATCTCGCCAAGCATTTTTACGACGAGTCTATCGAAGAAATGAAGCATTCCGAAGAGGTGATTGATCGTATCCTCTATCTCGACGGGGTGCCGCAGATAGCCCGCTACGATAAGATCCTCGTTGGTGAAACACCTGAGCAGCAGATTAAGGACAGCCTTTCCCTAGAGACGAAAGGTGTCGCTACCTACAATGAAGCGATCCAGCTTTGCATCGAAGTTAAAGATGCGGGCTCTCGCGACCTCATGGAACGCATGGTAGTCGAATCGGAGGAAAGCGTCGATTGGGCTGAGGTCCAGCTAGATCTTATCGATCGAGTTGGATTGGAACGATACCTGTCGCAGAAGATGGGAAATGGTGGCGGTTAAAGCCGCCCGACTTCTGAATGAAAAAAGATTCTGTCACACTCAAACCGACATGTCGCTTCGCCACCACCACCGGTAAGGGTGAGCATCTGTGTCATTGTGCAAAAGTTTCAGAATCCACAGTCTATGAGGTCATCAGCAAGGGGGGCGTAAAGTCCGTTGAAGCGATCATCCGTCAAACTGGTGCTGGTTCTGGATGTGGCGCTTGCCATTGCCGGATTAACCGTCTCCTGCAGGGGCTTCCCGCTAAGTGCGGTGGCAGTTTTGAATACTGCCACGGTTGTGGCGCTATCGCTGCTATCTGTTCGTGTGGCTCAAGTGAGGCCGATGCTAAGAAGTCTGCTACTTACGCTGCCTAGCTGCCGATTTTACTGCGGAGTATCAGGTTTGGAGGAGAATCGAGACTGCTGTAATTTTTGAAAGGGCCCCTCCATGAGGTGTTATGAAAGGCTGGCGAGAGTATCACTCGTTTGAGTATCGAGTGTTTCCAGATGATGCTAACCACCCATAAACGCAAGAAACGGTTCCACGATTTTGATGCCTTGCGTGGTTACGCGATGCTGCTTGGTATCGTCTTGCACGGATTGATGTCATTCATGGTGATCCCCTTCTGGGCGGCCCAAGATCGCTTCCAGAATACTGAGTTCATCGGGGTGATTTCCATGTTTATTCATGGGTTTCGATTACCTCTGTTTTTCCTCATCAGTGGATTCTTCACAACCATGTTATGGCGAAGGCGGGGACTAAGGGGTCTCTGCAAACAGCGGGTCATCCGTATTCTCATCCCTCTAGTGGTTGGGACGATTGTCACCTGGGCATTCATGTTGCCATTGAGTATCTGGGGGAATGCCAAGAAGGAAAGAGTGTCAGACTTACGAATATCTACCGGGGCTGAAGTAAAGAATTCCGAATCACGTGACGGATATGCCCGCATCCACGAAGAAGTGCGAGCGGAGGATGCCCAAGGGGTTTTAAGTCTGATTGCTGAAGGAGCTGATTTAGAGGCGAAGGACGCAGGGTTTCAGTTGACCGCTTTGAGTTGGGCGGTGATTAAGGGGAACTCGGAATTGACCGAGATTTTGATTCGCGCCGGGGCCGACGTCAACGCCAGAGATGGTGAAGGTAATGTTCCGCTCCACGCCTCCTCCTTTTTTGGACGAGCCAAGGAAGCGGAGTTGCTACTTGCTGCCGGAGCCGACGTCAATGCAAGAAACAATGACCGAGAGACCCCGCTTGATGCTCAACGTCACGGGATGGAAACAGTGAATTGGATCAGTGATATGTTAGGGGTTGAGGTCCGTAGAGCGGAACTTTACAGGGGTCGCAAGAATGTAGAGGCGCTACTCATCGCAAACGGAGGAGAGAAAGGAATTCAAAATGTAAAGACGCAGCAGATAATTGATCTGTGGGAATATGCCGCGCAGGTCCCTTTGTTTGTACACCTTTGGTTTCTTTACTATCTTTGTTGGCTCGTTCTCATGTTCGGGGCGGCGGCTTTAATTCGCAGGTGGATTCGATTCCCTTTACCTAGTTGGATTAAGAATTCTCCGGGGTGCTGGTTCTGGGTATTGCCGGGAACTCTTTTCTTTCAGTTGCTTATGAAAGAGGGCGTTGGGGCAGACACCGCCCCCGGTATCTTGCCGTGGCCACCTAAGTTATTCTATTATGCCGTTTTCTTTGGCTTTGGGGCTCTTTGCTATGGGAATGCTAAGTTCGAGGCAACCGCAGGTAGGCTCTGGATCTTATGGGCGATTCTCGCGATACCTGCGTTTGTGATCGCATCGATGTGGCTAGGCCGGGGCATTGAAAGGTGGGGTTGGGAACATTGGGTCGGGAGTTTCGCTGCTTCCATTTTTACATGGCTGATGATTTACGCTCACCTGGGTTTCTTTCGTCGCTTTTTCAGTGGCGAAAGCCGTTGGGTTCGCTACCTCTCTGATTCCGCCTATTGGCTCTACTTAGCTCATTTGCCATTAGTTCTCGCGCTGCAAATCTGGGTCAGTGATTGGGATTGGCCTATAGTAGCGAAGTTCACGTTGGTTTGCGCCGCTACGACTGTTATTCTGCTCGTTGCCTACGAGTTTCTGATCCGATATTCTTTTATCGGCGCGGTGCTAAACGGCCGAAAGAAGCGAGGGAAAGATCAGACGTATTGAAATGAAAAGGGCCTTTTAGTCCGGGAAACGTGATGATGAATCGGAAGCTATGAATTTCGATTATCACCAAAGCCCCCACCAATGCGTTCCGAGAATAAACAGGCCAAGACATAGATTGGATACGGCATGCATGAGAACTGCGGCCCAAAGGTTGCCGGTTTTGAGAGTGACCCAACCGGTCAGGGTTCCATAGACCAACGCGACGGCAAAGTCTGGGCCGAGATGAGCTAAGCCAAAAGCGACTGAAGTCAGCAAGAGTGCCTTGGTCGTGCTTTGGTTGATCGGCCGACTTTTCCAGTCGCCATCGGGATCGCTTAGCAGTGGCATGAGGAAACCACGCCAGAAGATTTCTTCGACTAGAGAAACGGCAATGACGAGACGAAGAAAGCGGAAGAAGAGGATCGCGCCGAAGAGCAGGGGAGAGGTGTTATCTCCGAATTGATACGGATTGAATCCATCGAGCCGAGTTCGGAAGCCCAACCATTTGAGCCAGTGGATTGGTCCATTCTCACCTAAACCAGTTTGCGCATGAATCCAAGGAGGTAGCAGCCAGATGGCGATGCCAACCATACCCATCAGGACAGCAAGTCCGCTTCCCTCCCACGAGAACCTGGGATAGTGTTTGCGCCAGAATGTGAGAAGACCAAGGCAAAGGATAGCCTGAAGAGGGTAGCCCCAGTGTTCCGGATATTTCAGCCACCAGGCAGCGGATGGATCGTCGCTCCCGATTTGCTGGATAATGGTCAGGGAAACAAGAAAAGCCACGAAGGGCCCAATGTATGCGGCCGCTGTCGTTTGATGCCAGATAGGTTTGATCGACGTGTCGGTATCGGGAGTCATTGATAGGAAGCCGTGATAAAACAGAGTGTCCGTGACTTAGCCGAATGACAACCCCGAAGGACAAGCGAATCCGGCGTCGATACGTTGTGAAGTGTCTTGAATAGACAGCGGAATCCTCTTAAACACTGGTCTCATGAGATACTCAGGTTGGTTTTTCCCCTTATTGGTCTCGGCCGCCTTTTTTACTCCTTCGTTTCACGCTGGAGAGAAAAAGTATGTGCGGGAGGAAGGCTCCGTTGAGTTCCAGAAAAAAGAGAGAGCCAAGGCGAAAGTGACAATCAATCCCGAGTTGCCGTCCGTGCTCATTATTGGGGATTCGATTTCGATTGGTTACACCCCTATCGTAAGAGCGGAGTTAGCCAGTAGAGCCAACGTGCTGCATAATCGTGGAAATGCTCAAGGAACTACATTTGGTCTCGCAAACCTGGAAGACTGGCTCTCTGAGGTAGAGTGGGCTCTGATCCACTTTAATTTCGGTCTGCATGATCTCAAAAGAGTTACTGAGGCAGGAACCTCGAATAATTCAAATGATCCCAATGATCCTTATCAGGCGGATCTCGCTACTTATACCGCCAACTTGCAGAAGATTGTGGCCCGGTTGGAGGAGACGAGCGCAAAGCTGATCTTTGCTACAACGACTCCGTTTCCCGCTGGGGTAAAGCCCTTTCGTTTGCCTGAGGATGCCAGTAACTATAACAAGGCGGCTCTCAAAATCATGAAGGCTAAAGGAATTGAGGTGAATGATCTTTACGCGCTGGTCGTGGATGATCTGGAGACGCTTCAGAAGCCTGTGAATGTTCACTTCCATAAGGAAGGATCAGAATTGATGGGAGAAGAGGTTGCGTCGAAAATCGAAGCAGCTCTCAAGCAGCAAAAAGGAAAGAACTGATGAGAATTTGGTTGGGTTACCTAATACTACTTGTTTCCATAGGCGGTCTCTTCGCTAAAGACCGTCCTAACATCATGCTGATCATGGCAGATGACCAGGGCTATGGTGACGCAGGATTTACCGGGCATCCTTTCGTGCAAACGCCGGGTATGGATGCAATGGCAGAGAATAGCGTGGTGTTTGACCGTTTTTATGCTTCGGCACCGGTATGCTCGCCGACAAGGGCGAGCGTGATGACGGGTCGCCATCCGTTTCGAACGAATGTGCCGAACCACGGCCATTACATGCGGCCTGATGAAGTGACGGTCGCCGAGGCCCTCAGGGATTCCGGTTACGTGACGGGTCACTTTGGGAAATGGCATATTGGTTCAGTCCAGCCTGAAAGCCCTACGAATCCCGGTGGAGCGGGATTTGATGAGTGGTTTTCGGGGCTGAACTTCTTTGACCTCGATCCTTACCTGAGCCGAAACGGGCAGTATGAGAATCCGAAGGGGCAAGGTAGCGTTATAGCGATGGATGCCACGATTGAGTTCCTCCAGAAACACAAAGACGATGATAAGCCGATGTTCACCGTAACTTGGTTCCCGGCTCCTCACGGTCCGTTTGTCGAAGTCCCGGTCGAACTTTCCAGCGTTGACTCATTTTACAAAAATAAGAAGAGCCGGGGCTACTTCCTCGAGATAACCCTGATCGATCAGCAGATCATGCGACTGCGGGAGAGTCTTCGTGAAATGGGGATCGCTGACAATACGATCGTTTGGTACACGAGCGACAATGGAGGTCTTGTTGAAGAGACGTCGGGCGGGCGAAAGAAAAAAGGCAGCCTTTACGAAGGAGGCTTGAGGGTCCCTTCAATCGTCGAATGGCCGGCGAAGTTGGAGCCCAAGCACGTGTCATTGCCGGCGTCTTCGTCCGATATTTATCCCACCCTGTTGGCGATTACTGGGGCCGAGGTGAGGCATCAGCCTCTGCTCGACGGAGTGGATCTCTCGCCATGTCTCGACGGCAAAGACCAAGATCATCCTCCGATGGGATTCTGGCACGATCATACTCTAGGTCAGGCGACTCACAGTGATCGAATTATCAAAGCATTGATGGAAGCCCAGCAGGCGGGTGAATCGTCTCCGTTTCCGGAACGAATACTCAAGAACGTCGAGGAGTTTCCGACGTTTGAGCGCGGTTATTACAAGGGCCATGCGGCCTGGAATGAGTGGCCTTGGAAACTACACCGAATTCAGAGGGGCGATGAGTTGATCCTCGAACTTTATCATCTTGAGAATGATCCCATGGAAGAGAAAGACCTGTCTTTAACGGAGATTAAGCGGGTGGAGGCAATGCTAAAACGACTCGAGGATTGGCAAAGTTCGGTTTACGGTAGCTGGGAAGGCAATGACTATTCCGAGTGAGCCATGAGAGTCGACAGCCATCACCATTTTTGGAATTACGATCCGAGTGAGTATGGCTGGATAGGAGAGGGTATGGATGTCCTCAAGAAGGACTTCGGGCCGACAGGCCTTGCTTCCTGTGCTGAGGCAACGAAGATGGAAGGCTTTGTCTCGGTCCAGGCCAGGCAGAGCGTTGAAGAGACTAAATGGTTGTGCGGCTTTGCTGAGGAAAGCCCGCTTATCAAAGGTGTCGTGGGATGGGTGCCATTGGTTGATTCGGAGGTGAGCTCGATTCTTGATGCGGTGTCATCACCCTGGCTTAAAGGAATTCGCCATGCCGTTCAGGGGGAACCGGATCCCAACTTTATTCTCGGTAAGGAATTTAATCGGGGAATCGAAACGCTGGCAGCCTATGGACTGGTTTATGATATCTTGATTTTTGGTAAGCAGCTATCGCCCTCGATTCAGTTTGTCGATAAGCATCCTGATCTTCCGATGGTGTTGGATCATATCGCCAAGCCGGTGATTCATGAAGTGGCTTTCGATGAGCCGTGGGCGACTGGTTTTCGAGAGATCGCCAAGCGGGAGAATTTAGTGTGTAAATTTTCCGGTGTGGTCACCGAGGTGAGGGATAAAGCATGGTCAATTGATTTGATTAAGCCCTACTGGGAGGTTGCCCTCGAATCATTTGGGCCACAGCGCCTGCTGTTTGGGAGTGATTGGCCGGTCTGTCTGTTGAAGTCGGATTACGAACGATGGGTTGGAGCGGTAGAGGCCCTCGTTGGTGAACTGTCTCCAGACGAACAGGCTCACATTATGGGGCTGAACGCCAAACGAGTGTATGCATTGTGAGGAAAAACCATGCTGAAATATCAATTAATTCATCCGAAGATTAACGAGGTGCTGGGGCGTGCCGGTCACGGTAGTAAGGTATTGATTGCCGACGGGAACTACCCGGCCTCCTCGGCTCTGGGGGCGAAGGCCGAGTTGGTGAGTTTGAATCTGTCCCCCGGAATCCCTACCTGCGCCCAGGTTCTTGCCGCTCTGGTGAGTGCCATTCCCATTGAGGCCGCTGACTTGATGATGTATCAGACCACGGGGCCCTATGCGTTGGCGGAGGAACCTTCTGTTTGGGAAGATTATCGGAAGGTTTGTCGCGATGCCTCTCTGGATCTCGATTTCGGAACGATCGAACGTTTTGCTTTCTATGAGGCGGCAGGTAAGCCCAATCAGGTCCTCACGATTCAGACAGGTGATCAGAGAAAGTTCGCCAATATTCTTCTCACGATTGGTGTGCGGGACATGGATTAAATATCAGACTTGGCTCTTCCATTATTGCCCAGGGTGTCCCATTATGTAACAGCTTCCGCATCGTTGCTGAGGTGACTGCTGCAAGCAGACTGTTGTTGTCATGCACGACCGTTACGAGAAAATTCCCGTTCAAGTTTATCCAGAAGCCGGTGAGGCCACCCGACGCGTGGCTGCTGAGATTGCTGATTTGATTCAATCACGAGAGGATGAAGGTCGTGGTGCGGTGTTGGGTCTGGCGACAGGTTCGACTCCCATTCCGGTTTATCGTGAATTGATTCGATTGCACCGAGAGGAAGGGCTTAGCTTTGCCAATGTCACGACCTTCAACCTCGATGAATACAGCGGACTCGATGCTAATCATCCGGAGAGCTACACCCGTTTCATGCAGGAGCAGCTTTTCGATCATGTCGATATTGAAGCCTCGTGCACTAATATACCCAATGCGACGGGAAGTTCCGCTGAAGAGAAGGAAAGGAGGTGTGCTGAGTATGAGCAGAAGATCTGTGAAGCAGGTGGGATTGATATCCAACTGCTGGGAATTGGTCGAAGTGGTCACATCGGATTCAATGAGCCTGGTTCACCGGTAACCTCAACCACCCGGGTCGTGACACTGGACCGAATTACCCGACTGGACGCATCCGCTGACTTCCAGGGTTTCCACAACGTGCCCCGAACCGCGGTTACGATGGGGGTAAGCACGATCCTTAAGGCCGAAAAAGTGTTTTTGTTAGCATGGGGTAAAGGTAAAGCAGATGTTGTTCGAATCGCGGTTGAAGAGCAGGAAAGTGAGGCGGTTACCGCCAGTTTCCTGCAACGTCACGACAATGCTGAATTCGTTCTCGACGAAGCGGCGGCCGGAGACCTCACCCGGATTCGCTATCCATGGTTGGTCGATTCGATTGTCTGGACGCCGAGAATGCAGCGGCAGGCGATTTCGTGGGCATCAGGAAAAACTGAAAAGCCTATTCTTAAATTGGTTGATGACGACTACAACGAGTCCGGTCTTGGCGAATTGATCGCTGAAGGGGAAAACTCCTACTCGCTGAATATCGCGACCTTTAACGATTACCAGAACACTGTCACCGGATGGCCTGGCGGGAAGCCGGGAGCGAACGATGAAACGCGTCCTGAGAAGTCAGATTCACACCCAAAGCGTGCGGTGATCTTTTCTGCCGAACCGCAGGATGCACTTGTCTCGATGGGAGCAACAATCAATCGACTGAAAGAGCAGGGGCATCTTGTGACTCTAGTGGCACTTACATCGGGCGATTTGAGGGTTAGAGATCAGGAGGCGCTCAAGTTGATTCGTTGTCTGCAGACGGTTGAGCAATCCAAGTCACTGGACTGGCAAATCCCACCGCGCTTGGGTGACCACGTTGGAAGCCTTGCCGACGGTGATGCTGAAGCGGCTCTCAATCCCGATGTTAGACATCTGAAATCCATAATCTTACGCGCTGAGGTTGTGGACAGTGCTGCGGCACTAGGCATCAGCGAATCATCGCTAAAGTTTCTTGGTTTGCCCTTTTACGATTTGGGACGCTTTCGTCAGTTTCATGTCACCGAGGATGATCACGAGCAGGTTGCTTCGGTGTTGGAGGAGTTGAATCCTAATCTCGTTTTTTTAGCTGGCTCAGTTGCGGACCCAATGAGTCCCCAAGGGATTGCTTTCCAGCTCGTAGCTAAAGCAATCATTTCTTTTCCGATCACAACCGATCATATTTGGACCTACCGCCATCGTGAGGAGATGCTTAAGCCTCACGAGATCGATATGGCGATCCCGATCAGTCCGGTACAGCATGAGCTGAAGGCCAACGCTCTCCAACGTCTCAGGGCAGTGGTGGACCTTCGTAACGAGGAAGCCCTCAAAGAAGACCGGGCGGTGGCAGGCGCTTACGATGAGCTTGGCCTAGCCGAATACGAAGCGATGGAAGTGTTTCACCGACTGGAGGTCGCAGAGCTATGGTGACTTTAACCGATCGTTGTTTGTCGAATCCTGGTGCCGACATTTTTGTGCCGGATGGAGTGTCGATCGAAGAAGCGCTAAAAAGGACGACACATTTAGCTGTCGGGGCGCATCACGATGATCTCGAAATAGCGGCCTACCCAGCAATTGAGCACTGCTTTGAAAATTGCGGTGCGTGGTTCGCAGGAGTTGTGGTGACCGATGGGCGAGGTAGCTCTAGAACTGGTCCCTACGAAAATTATTCCAATGAAGAAATTCGGGAGATTCGACGTCGCGAACAAATCCGTGCTGCGATGTTAGGCGACTATGGAATCGTGATTCAACTTGATTACCGGAGCAGTGAAATCAAAGGCGGAATTAATGAGTCGCTGGCAAGTGATTTAAAAAAGATCGCTGAAGCGGTCGAGGCTGGAGAAGTGATATCTCATCAGCCCCTCGATCGTCATCCTACCCACATCGCTGTGTTCTATCACGTGCTTGAGGCCTTGCGAAGACTTCCAGACAAGCAACAGCCGGACTCGTTTATCGGCGCTGAAGTATGGGGTAAGTTGGACTGGTTATCATCGACTCAGAAGATGACGCTCGACAGTGGACGGCGTGAGCATCTTGCCCAGGCCCTAATCGGAGTTTTTGACTCACAGATCGCAGGCGGTAAGCGTTATGATCTGGGAGAAATTGGGCACCGACATGCTAATGCGACGTATGGCGATTCGCATTCGATCGACAAATTCACTCAGGCGTCTCTGGCCCTAGACTTGTCAGCCTTGCTGAATGATCCCTCAGCTTCGGCCTGTGAGTTTGCGCTCGATGCGGTTGATCGGTTTCGTGGGGAAACCAAGCAACGGCTTATTGACTGGGAAAGCTGAGTTCAAAATACTATGGATAGAATACAACCCGTAAGAGTTCTCGTGGTCGGATGCGGCCACATGGGGAAGTCCCACGCTAAAGCTTATCAAAAACTCGAGGAATTTGAGATTGTTGGTGTCGTCAGTCGCACCAGTGCAAGTCGCGAGGCTATGTTTGAGGAGCTTGGAGAAAGGTGGCCCGGTTTTGACAGCTATGAGACAGCGCTCCAAGAGCTGAAGCCTGATGCGGTTTCGATCAATACTTTTCCTGACACTCATGCGGATTATGCGATAAAGGCGATGAAAGCTGGAGCGCACGTTTTCCTCGAAAAGCCGATCGCTGAATCGGTGGCGGAAGCAGAAGAAGTCGTTCGAGTTTCAAGAGAAACAGGACTTGCTCTCACGATTGGATATATCCTGCGGGTTCACCCATCATGGGTGGAGTTCGTGAATCAGGCTCAACAACTCGGAAAGCCACTAGTGATGAGGATGAATTTGAACCAGCAAAGTCACGGTGATAATTGGCAAACTCACAAAAATATCATGTCCTCGCTCGCCCCGATGGTCGATTGCGGCGTTCATTATGTCGATGTGATGTGTCAGATGACTAAATCCAAACCCATCCGGGTGAGTGCTATTCAGGCAAAGCTGTCAGACGAAGTGGGAGAGCGTTGCAACTACGGCCAGATGCAGATTACTTTTGAAGATGGATCGGTCGGTTGGTATGAAGCCGGTTGGGGGCCTATGATGAGCACAACGGCTTACTTTGTGAAGGACGTGGTCGGTCCGAAAGGCTGCGTCAGTATCGCGCCCAAGAAAAGCGATGGGAAAGAGAGTGATAGTGTGGATTCGCATACTCGAACCGAGAGCCTTCTCGTCCACCGAGGGGCGCTCGATGAGAACGGTTCGTTCGTCGAACCGGACCGCTACATTGATCTCGAAGATGAGCCAGGTCACGACGAACTGTGTTTGCGGGAGCAGGAACTCTTTCTTAAAGCGATTCGGGGTGAGGCTGATATGAACAGTCACGTAGAAGACGCTCTCAACAGCCTTCGGATCGTATTGGCGGCGCAGGAAGCAGCCGATCAGGGTAAAAATATTAAATTGTGAGTGTCGCTAATCACACCATTTCGCGCCAGCCGCTTTGGAGTAAAGTTGCCGAAGCCATTGAAGCCGATATCGCCGACGGGCATTGGTTGGGGAGTCTGCCCGGCGAGCATCAGTTGACGAATCACTATGGGGTGGGACGAAGATCGATTCGGTCGGCCCTCCAGCGATTGGAAGAGAGAGGCATCATCGGGAAAAGCCCGGGAAAACCTCGCCAGATTCTGACTGATAATCCAAGAGCGAGTTCTGTATCGGTAATACCGGACCACGTTTTGTTACTCAGCCCATATGCCGAAGAGCAGGGAATCACAAAATCACGAATTCTCTTTAACCGCACTTTCGAGGAATTGAGTAAGCGGGGCATTCAACTTGTTCCGCGACGGGTGGAGGTAAAGACGGCAAAGGCGCTGGATCGTAATCTGGGACAACTGAAGGAGCAGTTTCCCCGTTCTGTCTGGTTGTTGCATGATTGCTCCGGCGCGGTTCAGCGCTGGTGTCAAAATCGTGGAGAACGAGCCCTTGTTCTCGGAGTGAGCGATCCGGAGGTTTCATTTACTTCAGTGGATATGGACGCCGAGAAAGTGATTTCCCGAAGTGTCAGCCGGCTTGAGAAAGTGGGGCATGACCTTTCCAGGGTGATGATGTTGATGCGCCGTGAACCGGGGAAGTTGAACCAGACTGCTTGCGACTTGTTTGTTGAAGAACTTCGGCAGCGCACCTTCAAGGACACTTCTAGTTTAAAAAAGCGTATCCTACTTCACGACGAAGCGAACTTGATCGACCTACTGCGCGAGAGGCTCGGAAAAAAAGATCCTCCTACCGCGCTACTTTGCTGGCGTACGCACGATGCGATTCGAGTAGTGACTTTCCTTACTCACCAGGGAGTTTCAATACCAAAGAACCTTTCGGTCATTAGTTGTGGTAGTTCTCCGACGATGGCATTCATCCACCCATCGATCACTCGTTTTCTCAGTCCAACGCTTGATTACGAGCGATGTTTTCTCCATCAGTTAATTCAGCTATTAGAAGGGGACAACAGCAGTGGTCGGAACTATCGGTTTGTTCCTGAGTTCCTTGAGGGAGAGACGGTGACGAACCCTCAGATTGTTACTTAGCATTCTACCCGAAGCAGAGAAGATGCCGATCCCTTTGGCTCTGCAATGTCAAAGCGAAGTTCCTTTTCTGGATAACGATAGCTACCTTTTATTTTCAGGTAAGGTAACCCCAAGGGCCCCTTTATCAGGAAGTTGCTCGATACGAACTTGTACCTGTAGCCCGCTTTTCACTGCGCCTGAGTATACTCCAGTTACCGGAGCAACTTCCCGGTAGTCACGGCCTCTCGCAACGATAATGTATGTATCGTCGATAACTTTATTGTTAGTCGGGTCGAGGCCCACCCAGCCTGCCTCTCCAATGTAGACCTCCACCCACGCGTGAGAGGCTTCGGAGCCTCGCAAACTTTGATCGCGGGTCGCATCAAAAAAGTAACCACTCACGTAGCGGGCCGGAATGCCAATGGCACGACAAAAAGCCACCATAGCATGAGAAAAATCCTGACAGACACCTTCTTGTGTTTTGATTACCTCCGACGCATGTGTCGAAACGTTAGTAGCACCTGATCGATATTGGAAATTTTCGAAGATATACTCCATGATGCAATAACTTGTCTGGAAGACATCTTCTGAAAAACCCTGTATATCGAGCGCTTCCTTCCAAATTTCAGGCGTCCTCTCCACGTAGGTGCTGTCTTGAATGTAAGGGTAGCAGTCTTCGAGACTCTTGCACTTGCCTAGATGTCCATGATGAAACCCGAAGGGTAGATTTTCGAAGTCGATTTTATTCTTCGTGCGAATTGTTGCCCAGGTTTCGATGGTGAGGCGGCTGTGGGGTTCCGCTATTTCAAAGTGCCCCACCTTATTTCCGTTCATGTCGATGTAGTGCGTGAGGTGAGTTGCTGGCAGAACGGAGATAATGCTGGATTCGCAATTTTGGAAACTGTTGTCGCGAGGGCTCAAGCGCAATTCGTTAACGCTGTCAGTGACAGGTGCCGTGTAAAGATATTCTGTCCGATGATGTACGCGAAGACGCATCCTTGGTAGGGGTGGTGGGATCCTTCACTTACTGCTGCTGTTGCTGCCATTGCAACTGCCAGGTTTCTGGCCCGGCAATATTTTGTATTTCCGAAGGTAGCAGAACGTAGTTCTCAAATACTCGCTGACCGATATCGTTTATCTGACTCTGCAGATCGTCGATGTATTCATGAAGCCCGATATTTAGAACGTTATCTACCTTCGAATAGTTCATCTGTGCAAGGACGCTTCCCGTGAGGCGCTCCGCTTCATTAGCAAAGGACCCCCGAGGTACTCCTGAGATGTTGTGCAGCAGTTCGTCGACTTGACGAAGGCAGAACCGAATGGATCGCGGAAACGAATTCGAGAAGAGAAGAAATAAAGAGACGTTATTTAAAGTAACCTCGCCTCGGAACTCTGAGCGGAAAGCCGCAAATCCCGAACACGAACGCAGCACTGAGGTCAGCTTGCTTCGCCCCTGATCTGATTGATAGGTGAGCATGTCGAGAATCCTACTTGTCTTGTCTGCCCTTTCGAGGAACTTTCCAATCTGGATGAAATTCCAGCCCTCATCGTGAAGAATGGTGGCTTCGATCAGCCCCTCGTAGAGTAGGCAGAACTTTATGATTTCGCGATAAAGAGCGTCTGGTTCCTGGTGCCAAAGAGCCTCTGATCTGGCGGATTTCATGAAGAGGTGAGCGCTGTTTAGTTCCAGATACATTTCTTCTGAGATCTGGTCTCTTACCATGCGAGCGTTCTCCCGAGCGTGGGAGATGCACTGGCGGATGGAATCTGGGTTGCCCTGGGAAAATGTGATGAATCGACCGACATCTAGGCCTCTACCTTCGTTTTCACAGGCCCTCTCGTAGAGTTTTTCGGTGCAGGTGGCATACAGAGCTGGGCGCCACGCCTCGGAACTGTCTCCACCGGCTTCGAGAACGCTGTCGCTTTTTACATGAACAAGCCGTGCAAGGTTTTCCGCCCGCTCCACATAGCGGCTCAACCAATACAAGCTGTTTGCAACGCGAGATAACATCTTGGTAAGTTGGTCAGGATTTTAGAATCCAAGTATCTTTACTCCCGCCGCCTTGAGATGAGTTGACTACGAGTGAGCCTTTCTTAAGGGCCACGCGGGTGAGTCCGCCGGGAATGATCTCAATATCTTCACCGTAGAGAACGAATGGTCGAAGGTCGACGTGGCGCCCCTCGATACTATGGTTTTCGCAGATCGTTGGATGGCGGGAAAGAGAGACTACCGGCTGTCCGATGAAATTCCTTGGGTGTTCTTTGATCTTCCTGGCGAATTGTTCGCGTTCTTCTTTGGTGGACGAAGGCCCCATCAACATCCCGTAACCACCCGATTCATTAGCAGCCTTAATAACGAGAGACCCGAGATTCTCGAGGATAAACTTCAGGTCTTCTTCGCGCCAGCCCAGATAAGTCGTCACGTTTTTTAGGATAGGCTCTTGATCCAGATAATAGCGAATCATGTCGGGGACGTAGGCATAAGTGACTTTGTCGTCAGCCACGCCAGTGCCAATTGCGTTAGCAAGGGAAATATTGCCCCTCAGATAGCAGTCCATCAGGCCAGGAACACCCAGAAAGGTATCCTCGCGGAAAACTGTGGGATCAAGGAAGTCGTCATCGAGCCGGCGATAGATCACGTCGACTTGAACAAGTCCCTTGGTCGTTCGCATGTAAACATAGCCATCTGCTGTGATTAAGTCTCGTCCCTCAACGATTTCGATCCCCATTTTGTGGGCGAGAAGGGTGTGTTCAAAGTAAGCGCTGTTGTAAACGCCGGGCGTTAGAAGTACGCAGACTGGCGCCTGTCCAGGGCGTGGCGAGAGGTATTGAAGTGTTTTGAGGAGCAGGTCAGGGTAATTATCTACCGATCGGACTGCGCACTTATGGTAAAGCCCCGGGAAAGCTCGCTTCATGGCCTCACGATTTTCTAGCAGATAGGAAACTCCGGAAGGGCATCTTGCGTTGTCTTCAAGAACGAGGTAATCGCCGTTAGAGTCGCGGATCAGATCAGAGCCACAGATGTGAATATAAATGTCTTTGGGCACATCAAGGCCGACCATCTCCGGCCGGTAGTGAGCCGCCGTTTTGACAATGTTTTCCGGAATGATGCCATCTTTGATGATCTTTTCTTCGTGATAGATGTCGTTTAGGAAAAGATTGAGGGCAATAATCCGCTGAGTCAGTCCACGTTCGATCAGATGCCATTCGGCTTCAGGTATAATGCGCGGTATGAGGTCGAATGGAAAAATGCGTTCAGTGCCTTCCTCGTCACCATAAACGGTGAAGGTAATTCCCTGCTCTAGAAAACCCTGATTGACACGGTGTTGTTTTTTCTCGAGCTCCTCTAGAGAGAGGTCTTCGAAGCGAGCAACTAGATTGCGATAGTGGTTAAAAACGGAGCCATTAGCTCCGATAAACATTTCATCAAAGAAATCTTCTATTTGATAGTTTTGGAACATTTGCCTCCCGACGGACTACCCCTTGCTTAAAAGCAAGGGCCATGCCAATTGCCCCGACAAGGTTGCCTAGTAGAAGTAGCTGACGGATAAAACCATAGTAAGTGTCAGCAAAATACCATCCACGCCTGGGACTAATACCGTCCCGTTACTGCATGTTGATGAATAGGAATGAGCGGTTACGGGCGACTATCCTTTGAAACTGTTGAGATCTGCAAGAATCGGACGTCTACCCGCCAAATCAGGAAAGTAAGAGAATTATACAATTCAAAAACGGCCTATTTATGATTTCCAGTTGTAGCTACAGCTACAGCTACAGCTACAGCTACAGCTACAGTGGAGTTCTGTTTCCCGAGGTTACCGGAGCCCAAAATAAGAACTAATCAATCGCGGCGGAAAACCACGTTAAGCGCTTGGGCCATCCTGGCTGGTCGCTGATTTCGTTTACTTTTTTGTCACAGGATCCGAGTTCTCTTCACTGAAAATTTTGATGTAGCTCCAGAAGCCAAATTCGTTTTTCCAATCATTGGCTCCGTTTTCTATGCTCAACTCGGTAGGTTCACCCGCATATTTTGAAAGATCATACTCCAGTTCCAACCACTCTTCGCCGATCGTACCGTAGCTAATAATTCGATCGTCGAGAACTTCATCACCGACAATGACACGAAGATTCCAGTCGCCATGTGGATGATAACTCACCCGCATTTTTAATTTGGTCACCACACCCTCAGCAATATTAAGATGCCGGGAGAAGACAGCCGGAGCATTCCTGTTGAGGGGATGAGTCTGGAGGACTGGTTCATTTCTAAAGCTTTCCTCCATGCGTGGCTGTAGATTTCTTTGAGTGGAAACATTAGATAATCGGAAGCCGGGCGCGACCGTGTTCACATCCTTGATCCAGGTCTGAGTGAGGCCGCCTCGCTTGGGACCAGCGGGCGCAACAGAACCGCTGACAAGCCGCCGGGTGGTGTGGGTTAGGAGTTTGGGAAACTTCCCGTCGCTGGCAAGTTTTAGCGCTTTCTCGGGATGTTTTGGGACCATTGGTTCGAGAGCAAACCAGAGCATTCGGGGGATGTTGTTGTCTTCTATATCTTCCTCGTGGGTGACGAGTGATGCGAGTATTTCCCAGCGTTTTTCAAAGGGGATTCGTTGCAGCGCGGATGTCAGGTAAAGGCGCACGACGGGCGAAGGGTCGTCCTTTGCCATGGTTGTAAACTTTGCTAGCGCTTGCTCACCCGGATTGCGATCCTCGCAGAGAAATTGTATGGCCCAAGCCCGAACATACTCGTCTTTGTGGGTCAGCAAACTGATTAAGGTATCCTCATTTTTTGCGCCTGTAACGTGAAGGGCCCAGAGGGCGCGAAGTCGCTTCCCGGAAGTAGTGGCTGAGTCAAGTTGCTGGAGAAGTTCCCCGTAGACTGCGGCTTCGTCGAGATTTCCAGAGTGAGCCCGATATTGTAGCTCTGTCCGCGCTTGGCGGACATACCAGTCGTTTCGATGAAGTTGCAGCTTGGCTAATTCTAGATCTGACAGAGAAGGAATATCGGGGCGTTTAATTGGGTCGGCACCTTTCGGCATGATTTGATAGATTCTGCCGCTGTCAGGAAAGTTAATGGCGTTGCCGCAGATGTCGGTATCGTGCCAGTCGAGGATGTAAACGCCACCTTCTGGTCCGGTAAGAATACTGAAGCCCACCCAGGCAAGATCGTTGGTGGTGACAAAATCAAATCCATGGCTGCCAACGAAACTGGAACCTTTGCGGGGCATGTAGTCCGTCAAAACCTGGTGCTGGTGGATATTACACATGAAAAGGTGATTGCGATACTCTTCGGGAAAAGTGTCGGCTAGGTAGAAGCGAGCACCGCCGTGCGCTGACCGGTGAGTGTGATCGCGGATCGTGGTGATGTAATCGTAAACGTAGGGGTTGATGTGAGGTTTACTTTGCTTGTGATAGTATCCACCTTGGACAACGTGAAAGAGATGCGGAATGACGCAGCACGTGGCGAATCCCTGTCCTTCGTCATTAAAGTCAAATCCCCACGGGTTCGATAGTCCGCGAGCAAAAACCTCAAACTCGTCTTTGGTCGGATGATAGCGCCAGATTCCGCCGTCGATGAATTCACGGTCTTCCTCCGTGTCACCCGGCTTTCCTACCATTGACGTGGTGAAAACGCCGTGGCACCCATAAAGCCAACCGTCTGGCCCCCAGATGAAACTGTTGAGGGTCTCATGGCGATCCTGAATACCCCAGCCGTCGAGCAGAACCTCTGGAGGACCATCTGGTTGATCGTCTCCATCTGCATCGGGAATAAAGGCAAGGTAGGGAGGCATTCCAACGTAGACACCACCCATTCCTATGGCGATGCCAGAGCTGAAGGTGAGTTCGTCTGTGAAGAGTTTCTTGGTATCGTGGACACCGTCCCCGTCGGTGTCTTCGAAAATCTGGATACGAGTAAGCTCCTCACCCACCTTGTGATTGCGGCGGTCGACGTAGTTGTAGTTTTCCACTACCCAGATCCGACCTTTACCATCGAAAGTAAAAGCGATTGGTTCGCCGATATCCGGCTCTGCTGCATAGATTGAAATTTCGAATTCGTCCTCAATCTCCATCTTAGCGACGGCTTCCTCGGGAGTGAGGAAGGGAGCATCGCTGGTCTTCAGTTCTTTGCCGGAAGTGATGCTTACCCAAAAGGTAATGCAGGAAATAAGAGCGGACAGAGGAATGGACTTCATGGCGTGGCGGCTATCGTTTCGGTGGTGCGCAGATATTTAACGAGATTGATTACATCTTTGTCAGGAAGCGAAAGAAGGAGGCCTTCCGGCATCATGGAATAGGGCGAAGTAGAGCGGTCTTTAATATCCGATTTTAAGATAGTTCTCTGGAGTCCGATACTGTTGAGAACGAGGCGCTGGTCGTCTTCATCGGCGACGGTTCCGGCGACGAGTTGCCCGTTGTTAGTCGTGATAGTGACGAGTTGGTAAGCCTCGGGGATGTCTCCGCTCGGATCGAGCATATTGAGGAGGATATAGTCAAGGTCAGCCCGGTTGGAGCCTGTCAAATTGGGGCCGATTTTGCCGCCTTTACCGTAGAGGACATGACAGGCCGAGCAGGTGCGGTCATAGACGGCTTTGCCAGCATGGAGGTCGCCCCGCAAGACGGTTTCATTGGTCAGTAAAGCTCGGTATTTGGAAATGAGCTGTTCTTTGTCGGCCGAGAGTTCACTGAGGTCGCCGTAGACCTCAGTGAAAGACTCACCCAGCATTTCGCTCAGGGAACGAGCTGTATAGGTTGGAATCGCATTTTTTTCAATTTGCCCTCTCTTAATGGCGGCGAGAAGTGACTCAGCGTAGTTCCTACGACTGGCGAGAGTTTCAATGACCGCACGCTGGGCATTTGGCTCGATTTTTGAATAGAGGCTCAGTAGTTGTTGGGGGGCTTTCTCGATCCGAATATTGGAGTAAGCTCGAATGGCGTCGAGTCTGATCGACGGTTGAGCGATCAATTCCGGAAGAATGGCGGGGAGTTCAGGGTTCTGCTGGGCAACGAGTGAATGAAGCGCGGCACGCCGGGTTGACGCGGGAAGGGACCGGTCTTTCAGCGTTTCGAGAGCTAGCCGAATTGCTGCCTTATCCCCGAAGATTTGACCCAGTTCCTGAGTGAGAGTGACGATATCGGGTGTCTGGCTACCCAGTAGCGTTTTGCTGACTTCCGACCATCCGCGAGGTGGCTCAATTTGTCGTTGTCCTTCGAGTCCTGATTTCATACCCCTCAGGAGAGCCGCTTGGGAGGTGGGGTTACCGGTTGCCGCAAGCGTTCGGGTGACTATCGCCAGAGAGGCATTGGCGTTAAGCGGTTCGAGTTGGCTGTTGCGTAATCGTTGAAACAGGGCTCCGGCTTCGTTCCTATCAGAAGCGGCTACTGCGGGGCTGCTTTCGACCGGTTTCGAATCGGCCGCGACAGTTGCCCCACTCATCGGGATGAGGAATGTCGTCGCAACTAGCACGCAGAGGGGGGTAATAAACTTCATAAAGTCTTAGAGATATCTATAAGTAACGAACCCTAGAGGTTCTAGGATGGCGCGGACAGTTTTTATGGTAATCTGGCCATCTTGAATTGGATAGGAATGTCTTGTCGCTAAATTATCAACAAAAGGGGCGACTAAGCCTTGAAACGCGCGGTTGGAAAAATGCGTTAGGGCCTGCGGATCGCGTAGAGGTTACTGCGACTCCGTAGGAAGAGAGTATTGCCACTCACTGCGGGTGAAGCCATAAATCCATCACCGATGGTGTTTTCGGCGATGACCTTGTAGCCGTCCGGGGTGGCCTCAATCACTGTGGTTTTGCCTTCTTCGCTGCAGAAGTAGATTCTGTTGTCAGCACAGATGGGAGAGGCGGAGTAGTTGCCGCCAACCCGGGTAATCCATTTTTCCTCTCCGGATTTGGCTTCCCAGCATGTACCGATTCCGCTGTCGCTGACAGCGTAGAGGTATCCGTTAACCAGTTGCAGTGAAGGCTTCTTAGGGGTGCCTTTGTTTAGCGTTAATTTCCAATGAAGATCAGATTCTTCTAATACCCCTTTTTTGTTCCCGGGTAGAGCTAGCAGCGAAGGTTTTGGAAAGCCCGTGGGAACATAAACAGTCTCGCCGAGAATGACAGGCCGCGCGCTGGCTGAATGATTATCGTGTTCGTCGTAGCGCCAAAGCTCCTCTCCCGTCTCGGGTCGGTAGGCATAGGTAGCCATGGCGCCTTGGCTAATCAGAATCTCCTGCCCGGAAACAGTCGCAACATGAGGAGTGGCGAATGCTTTACGCAGATCTCCCTCGGCTTTGGGATGACCGTTTTCATCGAGGTCCTTGAAGTCCACGGACCGGTCGGTTTTCCATCGAGTTTTCCCGGTCTGCTTATCCATGGCGAGGATGAATTGAAAGTCTGCTCCATCGTAAGGCAGAATTAGTAAGTCATTAAAGAGGATAGGAGAAGACCCCGCGCCACGGAAGTGGTCACACTCAAGGTCTTCCCTGTTCCACAGGACTTCGAAGGATTCTGTATCCAGACAGGCGGTGCCTGGAGATCCCCAGGTGACGTAGACACGCCCTTTCTCAATCACAGGAGTGGGAGAGGCGTAGCTGTTAAATTTGTGAGCGAACTGGGGCTCCGCAATATCAAAGAGTTTTTGATCCAGTAGGATTTCTCCTGAATCTTTGTCGAGACAGAGAACAGAAAGTTCGGTTCCATCCTGCGTTGCCGTCGTGAGCCAGACCTGATCGTCATAGATAACGGGAGAAGACCAACCGAGACCGTGGATCGCAGTTTTCCAGGCGATGTTCTCATTTTCGCTCCAATAGATGGGTAGGTTAGTGCTGCGAGCGACTCCATCTCCGGCAGGCCCTCTAAACTGAGGCCAGTTTTCGCCGGCCAAGGAGGCGGGAGTGGCTATGTAAAGGGCAGAAGATGCTGCCGTGAGGACGGGGATAAGAGAGAACTTCATCGGTAAGATTCGGCAGATTTTGGACCTCTATACGGTGAGCCCAAAACGGCAGATCGAATCTGGCGTAATCAGGGAAGTATTCTCGTGGGAGAAAATCCCGAAATACGCCTGCCTTGCTTTGGCGAAGCTTCTAATCAGGAAAGCAGGTCTTTCACTACATGCCCGTGGACGTCTGTCAGTCGGAAATCACGTCCCTGAAAGCGATAAATCAGTTTTTCGTGATCAAGTCCAAGCTGATGCAGAATGGTGGCCTGCAGATCATGGATATGGACGCCGTTCTCAGCGACGCCAAAGCCCAGTTCGTCTGTCTGACCGTAGTCAAAGCCCCCTTTCATACCGCCACCCGCCATCCACATCGTGAAGCAGTCGGGGTAGTGATCACGACCAAGGATCTGGCTTTTGGCGGTGCGCCCCTCACGGAACGGGGTGCGTCCGAATTCACCACCCCAGACAATCAGAGTTTCATCGAGTAATCCGCGATCTTTGAGATCATTGATGAGAGCGGCCACTGGTTGGTCCATCGTGGCACATTTCGTGGTGAGTCCACTGGTAATACCATTGTCTTCGCGGGTGCCATGGTAGTCCCAGCCCCAGTCGAAGAGTTGAACAAAACGGGTGCCCGCTTCAACGAGACGGCGAGCGAGTAGGCAATTGTTGGCGAGGCTCGACTCTCCAGGAGTGGCACCATAGGCCTCCAGTGTTTTCTGGTTTTCCTTTGAAATGTCCATCACCTCGGGCACTGCCGTTTGCATGCGAAAGGCGAGTTCATACTGCGAAATTCGGGTTAGAGTCTCGGGATCGCCCATCTCTTCAGCCTGGATCTGGTTGAGATCAGCGAGTGCATCGAGGCTCTTACGGCGCAGGTCACGGTTTATACCGGCGGGATCGGATGAATAAAGAACCGGGTCGCCCTTGGATCGGCATTGGACGCCCTGATACACGCTGGGCAGGAATCCAGAACCAAAGGAGTTCTTGCCCCCGTTTGGTTGAGTGCCGCTGGAAATGAGAACAACGAAACCGGGCAGGTTTTCATTTTCCGATCCCAGTCCGTAGGTGGCCCAAGATCCCATCGAAGGACGACCGCCACGGGGAGAGCCAGTGTAGACGAGCAGTTCTGCAGGGGCATGGTTGAACTGATCGGTGTACATCGAGTGGACCATACACATGTCGTCGGCAACGCCGTGGAGGTGGGGAATTGCATCGGACATCCAAGTACCGTTCCTCCCGACCTGAGTCCACTCGCGGGGGGATCCCATCAGTTTCGGGACGCCTGTGGTGAAGGCAAATTCTCGCCCTTTGAGGAATTCATCGGGGCAATCCTGCTCGCTGTGTTCGATGAGCTTGGGCTTATAATCGAACATGTCGAGATTTGGGGGGGAACCCGTCATGTGCAGATAGATGACGCGCTTGGCTTTGCCGGGGAAGTGGCCTGATTTTGGCGTGAGTGGATTTGGCGTCGTGTTGGCTCCATAACTTTCCTGCGCGAGCAGTGAGTTCAGCGCCATACCCCCCAGCCCCGCCGCGGAATGCCTGAGAAAATGGCGGCGGGTGCCATGTTGAATTTTTTCAAGAAAGGGGGTCATCGTTTCAGCGTTTCAGAAACAGCTCGTCGAGGTTAAGGATCACGTTACCGACGAGGGTGAAAGCTGCGAGTTCGGTGGCGTTGGCTCCTTCGGGGAGGGGCCCAATCGGATTCGTGGCAAAGATTTCCGCGGCTTCAGGTTGTTTCGAGAATTCGATACGGCTCTGCTCGTAAAGCTTCGCGAGACGATCCACTTCGTCATTGTCGGGAAAGCGAAGCAGGGTCGTTTGCATAGCGTGGGTGATTTGGGTTTCGATGGTGTCGCCACCTTGTTCGATGGACTGGCGGGCTAAGGCCTGAGCAGCTTCAACATAGACCGGATCGTTGAGGGTCACGAGTGCTTGCAGTGGGGTGTTGGTGCGAATGCGTCGCGAGGTGCAAATTTCGCGATTGGGCGCATCGAACGTGGCCATGCTGGGGTAGGGGCTGGATCGTCTCCAACTGGTGTAGATGCCGCGGCGATAGCGGTCTTCGCCCTGGCTGGTGACCCAGTCGGTCTTTGAGCCAAAGGCGGCCTTGAGCCCGAGGTCAGGCTGCGGAGGATTAACGGGTTCACCGTGCATCCTGTCGCTGATCAGTCCGCTGACGAAGAGGGCCTGATCACGGATCATTTCTGCTGGAATTCGAAAGCGGGGAGCGCGGGCGTAGAAGCGGTTGAACGCATCCTTCTTCTCCAGTTCTGGAGTGAGTTCCGAAACCTGGCGGTAGGTCGCGGAGGTGACCATGAGCTTGAGCAGTGCCTTCACGTCCCAGCCGGACTCCTGGAATTCGATGGCAAGCCAGTCGAGTAGTTCGGGGTGAGTCGGCTGATCGCCCTGCGATCCGAATTCTTCGCTGGTAGCTACAATGCCGGTGCCGAAAATTTGCTCCCAGAAGCGATTCACAATTACACGGGCCGTAAGCGGATTTTCAGAATCGATAAGCCAGTGAGCGAGTTGGAGTCGGTTTGCGGGAAGGCTTTCATCGACTGGTGGAAAAACAGCTGGCGTGCCGCGGTAAACCTGATCTCCGAAGGTTTTGTAGTTACCCCGGATATGGATAAAAGATTTGCGCTCCTGATCAGTAGGAAGATCCTGCATGATAGGGACGGTGACGGGTTTCATGGCATTGAGTTGCTTCTCTAGTTTCGCTAACTGATTGCGCTGCGGAGCCAGTTTCTTCGCGATGGTGCGATGGTAGCCGGCGAGTTGTTTCTCTTCTTTGGCGCTGCGCCTCTGCTTGAGGATCAGGGTGCGCATATTCTCGGGAATGCCGCCCCATGTCTGGAGTTGCTCGCTTTCGGAAGTGGCGAAGCTGAAATGAGTGAGGACGTGGCGCTTGTGGTCAGACTGTTGTAAGAGTTCCACTTTAAGTATTCCATCGCCGAGCGTGAGAGGTGTATTCAGCACCAGAGTCAATTCGTGCGGTTGGTTTAGACTGCCGCCGATGGCCCAGCCCTTCTTCGGGTCAATTGTTGTGCCGATGACACTCGTGGCGGGAAACCCATTCTGCTCATAGTCGGCAAATGCCGCGCGAAACTCTAGGGGTCGGGTGCCACTTAGACTGAAGAGGCTGCTCGGCTCCGGAACATCTTCCGGGGACTTCTCCCAGACAACGTTGCGACCTTCGTCGAGAACGGCGATGTGGTAGCCTTCGATACGATTCTCTGTGCCCTCGTCCATGCGGTTCCAGATCGCGATGCTGTCGATGGGGCGAATCGACTTAAGATCCACCTCAAACCATGGGTCTTTGCCGACTGCGGTGTGACTGACAGAACTGTTCTGATAAAAGCCGTTGGTGTCTCCGTCGATGGCGAGTTTGGCTGGCCCACCGAAGCCGGTGGAGTTTTGGCTGGCCAGACCTTGCGAGGCGATGTTGTTGCCGTTGCTGAAGATTTCGACCTCGGCGAGATGAATCATTCTTTTATCGCCTTTCAATGAAATCCTGACGAATCGCCCGTCGATAGGGGTGGGGGTTGAGGGTGTCCAGCTCGCACTGATTTTCGAAAGTACGAAGTTGGTGGACTGTTCCTTGTTTACGTTTAGCCGCAATCCGTTCACTTTCCGGCCTTCGCCAGGGAACTCGACGGTGTAGTGGGACGTTTCGGGGCGGTCGCCTTGCTGGATAATTTGGTTCGGATGATTCGGCTCTCTGAGCAGGGTGGTGTTATTGGCCTCGCTGCGATTAAGAGCGAGGGGTTCCCACGTAGGTGGTTGACGTAAATTCTTCAGCCATTCCTGTCGGGCTCGCGTTAGTTCTGGCGTTTCGGTTGCCTGGGTTTCTTTGATCGAATCGATCTTTTCTGTAAGCGATTGCCTCGTTTTGAGTTGCTCGTCGGTTAAGATTTCGTGGAGGGGTGTTTCATCACGTTTGTCGGTATCGGCACTTTGATTAAAGTAATCGAAGATCTGAAAATACTCGTGATGAGTGATGGGGTCATACTTGTGGGTGTGGCATTGGGCGCAGGCCATGGTGGTGCCCATCCAGACTTCAAACGTGGTGTTGACCCGGTCGACTACGGCGACGTTTCTAAATTCTTCATCGTTCGTGCCGCCTTCATTGTTGGTGGGCGTGTTGCGATGAAATGCAGTGGCCACAAGCTGATCGCTGGTAGGATCTTCAACGAGGTCTCCGGCGATCTGGTCAATCGTGAATTGATCGAAGGGTTGGTTGCGATTGAAGGCCTCGATCACCCAGTCTCGGTAGGCCCAGATCGAGCGGGCCCGGTCATCGGCGTAGCCGGCTGAGTCGGCGTAGCGCGCTAGGTCCAGCCAAATAGTCGCCCAGCGTTCTCCGTAGGCGTTTTTGGCGATTTGGGCGTCTACGAAGTTTTCGTAGGCGTCACGTCGTTGGTCTTGGACGAAGTCGATCACCTCCTCCCAGGAGGGAGGAAGACCGGTCAAATCGAGAGCGACCCGGCGGGCAATGGTGTAGCGATTCGCACTCGCTGAAGGCGCCAATCCTTCGCTCCGAAGACGCTGGTGAATGAAATGGTCGATTGGATTGTGGATGGGCCAGCCCATCGTTGTTTTGTAGGGAACTGTCGGGCGCACCGGCTTTTCGTAGGCCCAGTGAGTGGCGTATTCGCCGCCCTGCTCGATCCAACTCTTGAGCAGAGCGACTTCTTCTTTTGTCAGGGGAGTGCCTTTTTCAGGAGGTGGCATGATGTCATTATCGTCATCGGTGAGGACGCGATAGATGAGCTCACTATCGCTGGCATCACCGGGAGCGACAGCGGCGTAGCCCCCAAGGTCCTTGCGTGATCCGTCCTGCGTGTCGAGACGAAGATCGCTGCCGCGTTCCGCCTCGTCCGGCCCATGACAGGCGAAGCATTTACCGGAAAGAATCGGACGAATGTCTTTATTGAAATCGATTGGCTCTTCTGCGCCAGCAGCTATGGCGAAAAGAGCAAAAAGCATCAGGGTAATCACACGCAACATGGTTATCACAAGAGAACGCTATTTTTACTTAAAAAGAAACGGCGTAATGATGTGGTAGGTGGATCTGGTTCATGTCGGAACTCTTTCACAGAAGACGCTTTTGCACATGCGGGTTTCATGAGTCTTTTTTCGATACCAAATGCGGCTATCCCTCCGGAAACCGACCGCAGCGAAGCGCTTTTCTTATTAACTGGTGGCCTTATTCCCCGTAAACAATCACCCGCCTAGTTGGTGCTGGAGTGCCTCCGCGAGTGCCTCCGCGAGTGCCTCCGCGAGTGCCTCCGCGAGTGCCTCCTCAACAAAAAAATCCAAGTTGTCTTCGAGAGTAGGTTTCCCCGGTGCGCATGAGTTACTAGGTAAAGATCGACATTCACCCGGTGGATCAGTAAGTTGCTCGTGGTTTGATTGAACAAGCCTTTATAGAACATGAAAAAAGCACTCCTCATTGCGGGGGCTCTGATTGGAATGACCGCATTTAGTTCACACGCACGGGCCGACCTCGCTGTCGGTGATGACGCGCCGGATTTCTCAATGAAGGGAAGTGACGGCGAAACTTATGAGCTTTCCGATTACAAGGATAAGCAAGTGGTGGTAGTTGCCTGGTATCCCAAGGCCTTCACCGGTGGATGAACCGCCGAATGCAAGTCGCTCCGTGAGAGCGGCGAAGAGATTCAGAAGTTTGAGGTGGCTTATTTCACTGCGAGCTGCGACGACGTAGAAACCAACACAAAATTTGCAGAATCCCTGCAGCTCGACTACCCGATCCTGAGCGATCCGGTGCGGGAAGTGGCAGATGCTTACGGTATTCTTAAGGGAAGGTTTGCTTCCCGGGTGACGTTTTATATCGGCAAAGATGGCAAGATCCTTTACATCGACAGCAGTGTCAGTGCCAGAAGCGCTGGTGCCGACCTCGCCTCGAAACTGAAAGAGTTGGGCGTTGACGAGAGGTAAACGTAAGGTTGTTATCACGGATTTTTCGATCCGCTAGGCTATGAACGCATCTCTCATGAAAGAGGTGATCGTTATCGAAATCTATCTTGCAGGAGAGCCGATCGCTTTGAGAGCCTGCGAAATCCGCGTCGGAGTATCGTGATTTCCACTTTACCAAAGCTACAATCGATCGGTCAAAGATTGGTCAGATTATTGTGCGACTGTAAGTTCGATATGATGTCGCGGCTGCCAGAGGGCTGGGGATAGTGGTGTTCAATATGTTCTGAGGGAGATCGAATATTTCACCACGGGTATGGCGCTGAAGTTCCTCCCAGGTTCCCATCTCTTAAAGAGTTGGCGAGTGAAGGCTATCGGATCATCCTCTTGATGATCCCGTCAAAGGCTCTGTCGCTGAGCCAGTGTCGCATGAAGAGCAGCAGCCTGGCCCACTTGCCGTCGGCATAGCGAGTTTTGGGGTTACTGGCCTCGATCGCTTTGATCATCAATTTGGAAATGACCCCCGGGTGCGAGCCGCCGCCGTTGTTCATTTCGCGCTCGAGCGTGCTGGCCATGTTTTGTGCCATAAAGGCATAAGGACCGCTACCGGAACGCTTGAGCATAGGTCCGGCCATGACATCTCCGAACTCTGTGACGATCGCGCCGGGTTCGATGATGACTACGTCGATGCCAAATGGTGCGACTTCGAGTCGCAGGCAGTCCGACCAGCCCTCAAGGGCATGCTTCGTTGCGTGATACCACGAGCCGAGCGGTGTGTATATTTTTCCCCCGACGGAAGAGGTGTTGATGATGCGACCAAAGTTCTGTTCGCGCATGTGAGGGATGACCAGTTGGGTGAGGCGGGCGAGTCCGAAGAGATTCACGTCAAACTGGTAGCGGGCGTCTTCGAGGGACGTGTCTTCCATGGCGCCGTAGAGGCCGTAGCCGGCGTTGTTGATCAAAACATCCACGCCTGGGTGGGATTCCCTGATTGTTTCGAGGGCGTTCTGAATATCCTTTTCTTTGGTAACATCGAGCTGGATAGGAGTGACGCCGTCGGCCTTCAAGGCTTCCATCTTTTCAAGGCGACGGGCGGCGGCATAAACGATGTGGCCGCGTCGGGCGAGAGTGCGTGCCGAGTCAAAGCCAATCCCGGATGAAGCACCAGTGATAAGAATGGTGTGTTTCTGGCTCATGTTCCGAGGGGATCGCTATTCAAGTATTCTGCTCGATCCAATCGACGAGGAGACGAACGCCTACGCCGGTTCCGGTGTCACCGTTCTGATAATCCCGGTCGGCCGCGCCCCACGCGCTACCTGCGATATCCAGATGGACCCAGGGAATGTCGCCAACGAAGTTTTTAAGGAAGGCCCCGCCGGTTGAGGATCCTGCTCCGATACCGGGACCGCTGATGTTCTTGAGATCTCCGACCTTACCGGTCATGGCATCAGCGTGTTTCTCGTGAATAGGAAGAGGCCAGACGAGTTCACCCGTATTCTTGCCCGACTCTACGAGTTCCTCAATCAGTGACTCGTTGTTGCCCATGGCACCGGTGTATTCGTGACCGAGAGCGTGGAGGACGGCTCCCGTTAGAGTGGCCAGATCAACCATGGCGTCGGGCTTGATCTTCCTTTCTGCGTAGACAAGCGCATCGGCGAGAATTAGCCGTCCCTCGGCGTCGGTATTGAGGACTTCAATCGTGGTTCCGTTCATTGCTGTGACGAGGTCACCCGGCTTGTTGGCCTTACCATCAGGGAGGTTTTCTGACGCTGGAACGAGTCCGTGCAATTCGATGTTGGGCTTCAGCTCAGCAATGGCTGCCATGGCTCCCAACACGGCTGCCCCCCCTGACATGTCGTACTTCATCTCGTCCATTTTTGCCGAGGGTTTTAGGCTGATTCCGCCGGCATCAAAAGTAAGGCCCTTACCAATGAGACACAGTTTTTTGCCGGCCTTCCTTTTGGGTTTGTAGGTGAGATGAATGAGGTAAGCGGGTTCGCTCGAGCCGCGTGAAACGGAAAGTAATGAACCCATCCCGAATTTGGCCATGGCCTTTTCATCGATAATGCGGGAGGTCACTTGTTCGGCTCCTGAAGCAATTTTCCTGGCCTCGGAAACAAGATCGCACGGCCGCATCAGATTGGCAGGAGTGTCCTGAAGCCGGCGGGCAAGGCAGTTGGCCTCACCGATGATTCGGCCCTTTTTGGCACCTATGTTAAATTCTCTGGATGCATGAATTGCGAGGCGCTTGAGTTGAGCTTTCGGGGAGTTTGATTTGAAGTCACTCAATTGATAGGCGCCCATGATGAGCCCTTCGGCGAAGGCCTGACCAAGTTTTTCGGCCGATTTTCCGACGGATTTGTCAAACCAGACGGTGGTTGATGTTGCGCTTATTTTCTCAGCTTTTTGCGAAATGAGGGCGCCGCATCGACGAAGGGTTTCACTTTCAAGTTTTCCCGAACCGAGACCGACTAACAGCACACGTGCGGCCAGTCCTGAAGTTGCGTCGGTCAAGCGCATCTCCCGCGATTTACCCCCGAAGCTCTGGGTCGCTAGTTTGGGAACTTTGACCCCGCGAGGTAATGTGAGACGGCTGTTTTCCCGGGCGGTAATAATCAGCAGATCAGTTTTGACCAGATTTTGGGTGGTGGTTTTGAGAACTAACTTCATGACTGTAATCTTTTCGGCTATCTTATCGTCAAGTAGCGTCGGTCACCATTACAGAATGCCATATTGCTGATTCAGATTCGCGAAATAAACGAAGCCCGCAGGGGCAAATGTGCAGCGTTCGCGCTCGGCGAAGCTGCAAGTGCCGCTGTAAGTGCCGCTGTAAGTGTCGATCCGAGTGCCGTAACGCCAAATAACACCAGACTTCGGCACTGGTCTCAGCACCTAGGAAAGAGGAAAGAGGGAAGAGGGAAGGGGCCGGATCCAAGGTGTCGCCCCAGGACTCTGTCGCCCCAGGACTCTATTCGCTTTTGCTAGCCAATCTACGGCGTCGTGCCACCCACCCGAATCCGCCGAGGATCAAGGCCATGAGAGCGTAGGTGCTGGGCTCGGGAATCGGTGCAAGCTGACGCAGGTAGTATCCACCGTTGGTGTCAGTGTTTGCAATATTGTCCGCGAAGAGGTCAAAAGCACTGGACCTGAAAAATTGGCTGTTACTTGCGCCTGTGGTATTGAAGGTCACGTTCGGTTGTGGCAAAGCTCCGTTGATAGTGCCATCAATGATTTGCCATTCGTTGCCATTTGTATTCCAGAAGGCATCGCCAAAGTCGACCCCGGCTCCGAAGGTGATTTCAAGGTTGAGGCTGGAGTCGAATGTGACGGATCCGCCATTGTTGACGACGAACTGGTCGTAGTCAGTTCCGGGAGTCGTCGCAGAATTTGAGACAAGGTCCCACGCTATCGTAGCCCCTCCAGCGTAGGATAGGTTACCGGCAATTGTTTGGGTTCCAACGGATCCTGCGTCGATTGTCGCACCCGCATGATGGGTGCCGTTAGCTCCAATACTAACTGACGATCTGGCGGCAAGATTTGCGACGTTCCGACTGGTAGCGTTATCAGCGAGTAGAGTGCCGGAACCGCCCAGATTGGCGGTTCCTGTTCCATTGCCGACAGTCACGTTGCCGAAGCCCACTCCGCTACCAGCGGTGTTGTTGACCAGCAAGGTTCCGGCAGTCACGGTGGTACCGCCGGAGTATCCGGTGGAGCTACCGCTGTTTCCGCTGACCTCCCAAGTGCCATTGGTGTCTACCTCTAGGGCGACGGTTTGATTGCCATCGAAAGTTGCGACTCCATTATCAAGGATTGTTCCCTGAATTTGGTTGGTGCCGCCAGCATAACTGCCGGCAAGGGTCAGGGTTCGAGCCCCGATCCGAGGACCGGTGTTGTTATTCTCCACTTGGCTGAATTGGGAGTTAGTAAAGGCCAAAGCGCCGGTGCCGTTGTTTGCAATCGTGCCGCCGATACCGGGATCAGTGTGATTGTTGCTGAACCAAAAATTACCGACTTGCACCCGCTTGTCAGTTGAATCGCCGCTACCAGTGTAAAGTAGCGTGCCAAATTGGTTATTGTTATTGGTGAGGCCGCTGTTGGCATTGACGCCGAGGACGAGCTGGGCTCCCGCTCCCGCGTGACTTGCTTCACCGACATTACCAATTGAGGCCACTGAGGTGATGGCCCCAACCACTAAGTTACCCTTAAAATCGTTGGCTGCGTTGGCTAGGACAACGGTGCCTTGTTGATCAAAGTTTGCGCTCTTATAGCTAGAACGCGTAAAAAAGTGGTTGCCGCTGATTTTACCGGACACAGTCAACACGTCATTTCGTCCCACGTCCACTCGGAAGCCAGTGTCGCCGCTCTCGCTATTCTCGATTGAGCCAGACAACTCTCCGCTGTTACTTGCCGCCCCTCCCTCATCAAGGCGAATGACCTTTGTGTCATTGTCGCCAACAAAAATATCATTGCTGATAATCAGGTTATTAGCGTCGAGATCAAGAAGGGGATCCCGCTGCTGATTACCCGCAGTGTTGGTTGCTTCGATCGTGACGAGTCCTGTGCCGAGCGCGTTACTATTGGTGATGCTGAGTCGACCTTCACCGATCACTGTTCCTCCCGTATAGGCATTGTTTCCGCTGAGGGTCACTGAATTCTGGCTTGCATCGTTTGTTGTATCGCCGTCAGCTACCAACACTGAACCATCGCCGATAATGCGAGAACTGATCACGATGTCGTTTCCGTTGGATGTTGTTGTGGCGTTACCTCCGCCGAGGGTCATCGTGCCATCGACTGTGATGTTGCCGCCGGATATGTTGTAGTCGATCGCCGGAGACTCGGGGGTGACCGCCATATTGCCGACACGAACATCCCCTTGAACAACCACGGTGGTGCTTCCAGTATCATCGAAGGTAACGCTGTCGCCGTCGAAGAAAAGGCTGTCAGTCCCACCAGTCCAGTTCTCGGTTGTGCTCACGTCCCAGAAAGTTGGGTTGGTGCCATCGGTGCCCGCCCACGTCTTGGCTTGGTAGCCTGCATCGTAGGTAATGGCGGTCGGAGTAAAGGCGAGTTCGGCGCCAACGCCACGAGCGGAGGTCGGAGCATTGGTGACGGTGAATTTCGACGTGTCGTTGAAGCCTACGTTCGTGCCGTTGCCGTAAACGATGACGTCGAATGCCCCTGCCCCTGCCTTGTTCTGCAGGTCAATGGTCACGTTAGCGGCGGTGAGGTCGAACTGACCGGTGCCAGTGGTGCCAAGAGCCCCCGCAGTCAACCCGTCAACAAGGATGGTGTGGGTCGTTCCATTAAAGACGATGTTGCCGCTGGTTGTGCCGTCACCACCAAGATTCGCACCACTCGCTACGGCGATGTTTGTGATGCTGGTGCCATTGATATTGAGAATACCCTCGTTGACTGAGGTGTTGCCGGTGTAGGTATTGGCCTTACCAAGCAGGCTCACGGTATTGGTGCCAGTTTTGGTGACGCTGATTGTCCCGTTGCCAGCTGTGTTGTTGTCGAGAATACTTCCAAGTATTTCAATGTTGCTGGTGCCGCCCAAGGTGAGGTTTCTGCTCGCAACTGATGCCGTCATGGCCTGGTTGAATCGAAGAACGCCGCCGTTAACAGTCCCGGTCACTTTCAGAGTGCCGGTGCCATTATTAATGAGAGAACCTCCTCCAGTCCTTGCCGCACCATTATTAGCACTGTTGTCGCCGACCCGGAATTCTTCAGTCAAGAAGCCAGTTTCCCCTGTGTAGTAGAGCGCACCACTGTTTGCATTGTTTCCGAGTGTAACGTCATCGGTTCCGATGTCTCGGAGGTTTTCGACGATAACGTTTCCGTTCGTGATGTTTAGGGCTCCATAGAGGACTTGATCCGGTGAAAAGCGCAAGGTTCCGTTGCTGTTTTTCTGCAGTTGCCGAGTGTTGTTGTCTGAAGTGAGCGAACCGGTGAAATCCATATCAACGAATAGACCGGTTGCGGAGTCGACAGCGCGATCAGCAGAGGTCGTGTCAGCTGCGCCCAGAACCATGGAGCCGCCGTTTACGTGCACATGGACGTCGACAATGGATGTGATATTCCGTTTGTTGACGCTTCCGGCGTTATTGTTAATCTGGCGCTGCGGATTGGCAGAAGCCGGGTTGTCGCCATTAAAAATAAGCTTTCCGGTGCCAACGTTATCGACCACGGAGATTTGGGACATGACCGCAACGTTAGTTGTGGCGCCGTTACCAAGAACAAGGTTCTCGTGGAGGTCGATGGTTTGTCCGTTGATGTCCAGTTGCACATTAAAATCTGAGAGGGCCGCGTTGTTGCGCTGCTGGACGAAGACCCTGCCATTCCCGAGCGTATCGTCGGTTAGGATCGTGTTCGGATTACTAAAGATCCATCGATCGTTGTCGGCACTCGTTAATCCCAAGCTCAAAGTGCCATCTCCTATCACGGTAATGTCGCGTGTTCCGTCGTCATCATCGAGGGTGCCGCCGGAGATAATCAACCGCGGCGTGCTTGTATCGGTAACGTTGCCGTTGATGGTCCAGACCCGGTTTGCTCCTATGAGAAGATTCACATCGGTGATGGTCGCGGCGGCATTCTCTTTACCGGCGGTGCCGTCGTTGTAGATGATGTTGTTGAGTGTCAAGGAACCGGTGCCGAGCGAGTCAGTCAAAGAGGCGGTGAAGCCGTTAGTCCCCGCAATCGAGGCCGTATTCGCGGCTCCGAAAGTCAACCCAGTAATAGTATTGTTAGTCCCCTTTATGTCCACATTAGCGGTTGTATCTTGCGCTGTCTGGGTGGCGTTGCGAGCCGACAAAAACAAGAAGTCGCCGCCGGTATCAAGCGCTGTATCTGAACCAAGAATGAGAGATCCCGCCTGGACGGTAAATCCGCCGGCCGAATTGTTGCCAGACAATACAAGCGTGCCGCCGGTGGCTTCATTGTTAGCCGCTCTCATGGAGAGATCGCGATCCGTTCCATCGTTAGTGATGTTGCTCGAAATGGTAAGCTCCGCGAAATCAGGATCAATATCCGGATTGTCGTGAACAACTAACGTCCGGTTGGCTCCTGTGACCTGGATGGTTCCCCCGCTAATAGTGGCTACTGAAGCGTCACTGCTGTTGTCCCGGTCTTCATAGTTGATCCCTGTATTGAGAATCAGCGTGTTATTGCTCCCGATGTTCACGAAGGCATTACCAGCTTGCCCGCTGGTGTCTCCGAGGATGAGCAGGCTATCAAACTGCTGAGTATCGGTATCTATATTGAGCGTGCCGTTTCGAACCTCCATCGACCCGCTTCCGAAACTACCGGTAACGGTTGCTTTCGCCCCATCTTTGATGATCGTCCGCATGACATTCCCTGTGCCGGCCTCTACCTGACCATTCAAGAGCAAATCCGCTCCTCCCACAAGAATGTCGACTCGGGTGGCGCCCCCCCGCGTCAGGGCTCCGTCGATCTGCACAAGACGACCGTCTGAAGACCCAGCCAGATCGCCAACTTCGAAACGCTGCACGCCAGCTGTTGTTGCGCCGGTTCCCACAGCAATATCTCCGGTGAAAATGATTTTGTTGGTGGTTGACTCGGTGTCGATCTGGAAAGCTCCCTGAGATCCATCTCCAATCGTGATATTCGCGGCTATTGTCTGGTCGTTAGCAAGGGCCGCGTCGGTGTCGACTCCGCCAGATTTGGCAAAAGTTAGAGTATCAACTCCCGCTTCGCCGATGGTGTAGGACGAGGCAATCCCATTGAAAATGAGATGATTAACCGACTGGCTACTCCCAAGGCTTATTGGTGTTGGAGGACCACTTTGGGGGGAATTAAAAATCGCGTTGTCTGCCAAACCGGGGAACAAAGCATCAGCAGTCCAGTTGGCTGGAGTGGACCAAACGCCGTCGTTACCTCCACCGTCCCAAGTAAAATCGGCGGAGAAAAGATTTGAAGGGACTAAAGCCAGTGAGAGCAGTGCGGCAAAACCTGTCTTCAACGGGGGACGAAATAGGGTTTTAAGAGTCATGAGTGGGAGCGGTTACGCTAGAATGAATTGAAACGACTTTCTGTCGTTCGAAAACAATAATTCAAATATGCGAGGAGTTTGAATGCCTATCGCAAGGAATCCAAGAAAATCTTTTGCGCAAAATACCCCGTTTGGGGGGTATGCGATTCAATGGCCCCATCAGCGACGTTGTTCTCTGGCGCGTAAAGGGTTGCGACCGCTCCTCCACTTGTCTCGAGACCGTTTGGCAGCTTGAAACAAAGAGGCATAAGCGGTGACTTTCATCCCGAGTCGAATGCCAATAGTCGACAAAAGAATCGGGGAGAAAACGGCCCGTCGTTCTGGCCCGGGCGACAGGCATTTCCCGTTCGCTCTGTGAGAATTTTCTGCGATATTTACTGGTGGCCCGTTGCTGAGCCATCAAAGCCTCTCAACTCTGAAACACTCTATGACGGCAATGACTCAAGAATCACATGCTGAAGTGCTGGCTCCGGCCGGTTGCTATGCCTCGTTGCAAGCCGCCATCGATGCGGGGGCGGATGCGGTTTATTTTGGATTGGCCCAGCTGAATATGAGGGCGCGTTCGCGACGTTCGTTTCACCTTGTCGATCTTCCCGACATTATGGAGCGTTGCGAGGCTGGGGGTATCCGCGGTTACCTGACCCTCAACACTCTCCTTTACGATCACGATATCAAGCTGTGCTACAAGCTTCTCGAAGCGGCCGCGAAAAACGGAGTGAATGCGGTGATTGCCTCTGACATGGCATGTATCATGAAGGCTCGTGAACTCGGGCTCGAGGTGCACCTGTCGACCCAGCTTTCGGTTTCCAACTACGAATCGTTCAAATTTTATGCCCAGTTCTGTGATCGAATCGTGTTGGCTCGCGAATTGAACCTATCGATGATTCGCAAATTGCGCGAGCAGGTGCTGGCTGATGATTTGCGAGGGCCCTCAGGGCGTGTGGTCGAGATTGAAGCTTTTGCTCACGGCGCGCTTTGCGTCGCAGTTTCAGGGCGTTGTGGGATGTCGCTTTTCACCGACAACGCTTCTGCTAATCGTGGTGCTTGCGTTCAAAACTGTCGAAAGGAGTATATCGTTAAAGATCCTGAGACCGGCAAGGAGCTCAAGGTCGACAATAACTTCGTGATGTCGCCAAACGACATATCCACGATTGAATTTCTTGATCAAGTGCTCCAGGCCGGAGTTCACACCCTAAAACTGGAAGGGCGTGGCCGGTCTCCTGAATACGTGAAACTTGTCACTCGCGCCTATTGTAGGGCGGTCGATGCCGTTCATAAGGGCACTTATTCCGAGGAATTTGTCTCGAAGTTGCTGAGCGATCTTGAAAGGGTCTACAACCGCGGACTTTCTGACGGCTATTACCTTGGGAGAGAACAGGGGTGGTCTGGTAGCCATGGATCCAAGTCAACTCACCAAAAGACCCTTAAGGGCCAGATTACCCATTATTACTCCAAACTTGGGGTGGCTGAAGTCCGAGCGACATCTGATGTCAAAGTCGGCGACGAATTTTTGATTATCGGCGAAACCACCGGGGTCGTCGAAGGAACCGTGGAAGAGCTTTACCTCGACGCTGGAAAGGTTGAGGAGGCTAAAGCTCAGGAGATCTTCTCTGTCAAAGTGAGCAATAAAGTCAGAAAGAATGACAAGTTCTTCACCATGGAGCCCGCCGCCGCGGTCGCAAACTGAACAGAATCTATCATCGAGAAATGTTTCTCAAAATCGCCCATAAAAAGCCTGAGTGTATCGGGTGCATGCTCTGTGCTGAGGTAGCGCCGGAGTATTGGGTAATGGATGAAGACGGAGAAGCTCAATTGATCAACGTCAGCCGTGAGGATAAGACCTTCCAGTATGGAGAAGGTCTGGAATCAGATCGGAAAATTCTCAAGGAAGCCGAAACTGGCTGCCCGGTGAATATTATTCGGGTTGAGTAGAATGGTCACTCAGGAACCCAAGGCGCAAATTTTTGCAGAATTGTCTGCGTCCACCCGTATTAATTTTCGCTAGCGATTGGAGCGGAAAAACAGTTGGCTGAAGATTGCTGATTCTAACATGAAAATTACAACGATCATTTCCTCTCTTCTTCTGGCGCTGACTTTTGGCAACGCGAACGAAATCGCTGAATCCCAGCAACAGTGGATTGAGGTCTATAAAAAGCAGGTCAACATTCCGGAGCCGGGGGCGATGTTAATCAATCAGGACGAGGAGCCTGATTTGAGCGACGGGTTCGTCGATCTCTACAATGGGAAAGATCTCAAAAACTGGGAGCCAAAAGGTGGTAATTGCACTTTCGAAGCCAAGGACGGCTACATCGAAGGGGTCTGTGTGCCAGAATCACCCAGCACCTATCTTTCAACGAAGAAGAACGACTACACCGATTTTGTATTCACCGCAGAGTTGAAATACATCGTTGACGGAAACACCGGGATCATGTTTCGAGCCGACGCTAAGCCCGGCAAAAAAGGAGAGACTGTGTTCGGCCCTCAAGCGGAAATGGAAGCCTTCTCCAAGGGGCGTTACTGGTCTGGAGGAATTTACGGACAGAGCGCTGGAGGTTGGATTTATCCGATGTGGCTGGATGCTCACGAGGGGCCACGGAATTCGATGAAGAAGAGTGACTGGAACCGAATCACGATCAAAGCCGATGGAAATAATATCAAGACCTGGCTTAACGGTAAACCGGCAGCCCACTGGACAACTGACGAATACAGTAAAGGATTCTTTAGTCTGCAAATTCACTCGGGCAAAGAAGGTCAGATCCAGTTCCGAAATATCAAGGTTAAAGAGCTGAAGTAGAGCCTGATAACCGCGGAAGAAATGAAAAGGCTGGGACTTCTAATTATCGGACTGGTTGTTTGTAACCTTTCACTGGCTGAGGAGCGCCCTAATGTGCTCTTCATCGCGATCGATGATTTAAATGACTGGATTGGGTGTCTCGGTGGCCATCCGCAGGCACTGACTCCAAACCTTGACGAAATTGCTTCGCGGGGGGTTCTTTTTACAAACGCCCATTGTGCAGCACCAGCTTGCAATCCCTCTCGCGCAGCGGTTTTCAGTGGAATGATGCCGCATCACTCGGGAGTCTGGGGCAATAAAAGTGCTTCGATCGGGAAGTTGATGCCGGACGCAACCCTTCTTCCTGTTGCTTTTAGGAAGGCTGGTTACCGGACTTGGGGAACTGGGAAAATGCTTCACAGCAGTAAATCGGGCCCATTCGAGGATTATTATTCGGTGGAGCAGCGTTGGAGTCCTCTGTCTTCAAAGATGGTGAAATATTCAAAGAAAAGTCTCCCAAGCAAAAGCACCGACAACCCCCGGCATGTGGTCGAGCACGGCGGAAAGACTTACGTGCTCCCCCTGAATCGGATGCCATCGGATCGCAAGCCTCATACGAATGATGGTGAATCACACGACTGGGGTTCATGGGATGTGCCAGATTCCGATTTTGGTGATACTCAGATCACCGATTGGGCCATTGATAAGATAAATGAGGAGGGAGATCAGCCTTTCTTTCTCGGGGTGGGTTATTATCGCCCTCACATCCCGCTCTGGGCACCGGCGAGATTCTTTGAACGCTTTCAAGGAAATCCGGGCAAATTACCTCCGTTTAAAAACGATGACCTCGATGATTTGGGTGAGGCAGGCAAGCGTTGGGCCGTGGAACCCATCACTGCAGGGAGTCATGAAACGACTGTGAGATTTGGTGAATGGCGGTCCGCTGTCGAAGCCTACCTTGCTTGCGTGACATACGTGGATCATGAAGTTGGTAGGCTTCTCGAGGCACTTGATGAGTCCGGACATTCTGATCACACCATTATTGTCTTGTGGTCAGATCATGGCTGGCACCTTGGTGAGAAGCAGCACTGGGGCAAATGGACGGGTTGGGAGCGATCCACCAGAATACCCCTGATGGTTGCGCCTGCGAAAATGATGGCAGACGATTTTGCGGAACCGGGGTCGAAGTGTGATGAGCCCGTGGGGTTGATCGATCTTTTTCCTACTTTGACTGATCTATGTGATGTTAGAGCTCCCGGCGGACTTGATGGAGAGTCTTTAGTGCCCTTATTGAAGAACCCATGGCAAGACTCGGGGAGGCTTCTCTTTACTCTTTTTGATCCCGGCAATATTTCAGTGCGTGATTCTCGCTGGCGTTACATTCGTTACGCAGATCAATCGGAAGAGCTCTATGATCTGAAGAATGATCCGAATGAATGGGATAATCTGAGTGAATCATCCGAATACTTTTCTGTCAGGGAGAAGATGAGGGCTAGCGTGGGCGACTTTACCGCTGAATGAAGTGCATTCTGTGGCGACTCTGATCACACAGCACTTCAAGTCTGCAAGCACGACACCGATCACCATCCGGGGGCTTTTTACAAAACCTTTATCGTCTGGGACTGTGAGGTCTCTCCATTAAAAGCGGTGACAATGATTTTGGTGCCCGGATCGACATCGGTCAGGCCTTTGATAGAAACACTGCCGTCGTTGAGGCTGCGAACCCCTCGGATAGGTCGGCCATCCGTGTGGACGAATCTAACGTCAGCATTCGCTAGTGTTTTAATTTCGGGCAGCAGGCACGCCACGGGGCGCCCGCTTTCCGATGCCTTCTCTGAGAGTGAGCCGCCACCGCGCGGTGATTCTGAGGGAGGGTCGATCATGTTTCGAATGCGCAATGCAATAGTCGGCTCGGCTTTGGCCGTATCGAATTCCATCTCAAGAAAATTCCAGTAGAAGGGCTCCTCGGGTGGCTGAGGAGTTAGTTTTGGATCGGCATGCTCCTTGTGATAGAGGGCGGTAACCTTGAGTGGACGCCCGTCGAAATCCTCCATCTCCGGGCCAAATCCGGGGATCACGCGACGACCTCCGCTTCTTCCAATGGGACCGAAGCTACACTCGATGATATTATGCTCCTGGTTTTTCATGATACATCCGTTGTGAACGTCGCCATAGACGGTCACGACACCGTCACGCTCAGCAAGAAGTTCGATAACCCGGTCGGCTCCGGCTTTGACCCAACCAGCGTAGTCCGCTGCGACACGATCTCGCTGATCAAAAGGGCTTTCCCGCTTTCTGTCGCCACCCCAGATAGTATGAAGGCCACTGAGACCAGTCATTGCAATGACACGTGCGGCATCGGTGCGAATCACCTGTTGCAACCAGGCGAATTGTTCCTCACCGAGAAGAGCTCGCGTTGGATCGGTGCGATCGTAGGCATTCTCGATGTCACCCCATCCCCATTTTTTCCAGATTTCCGTGTCCTGTGACGTTCTCCAAAGTCGCGAGTCAAGCACGAGGAAAGTAAAATCCCGGTCGGGCATTTTCCAGGCCCGCCATTTTTTTGGGTTTTTGTAGGGGTCGACCTCTTCGGCTCCGGTGGTAAGATGGTGCACGATCTGGAAATTGCGACGGATGTAGGATGGATCCTGACCAAGTCCTTCTCGATGGCGAATTAAGAGTTGCTCCGGTCCCTTGATATCGTCCATGCCGTAGTCGTGGTCGCCCGGGTTGATGACATTCCAGTGCCTCATCATCTGCCAGCGACTGGTGGGACCAAAGATCGAATTTGCGACGACTTTGTAGGCATCATCAGTGCTTGGTGGGTAGAGGACCAGTTCCATGTACCAGACATCGTCCTCCCAGACCATGACTTGGAAGTTGTAGTCCTCGAGGTGCTTGTAGGCCTCCACGGTTGGCTGGTCGCGAATCTGCCAGTCATCACTCCCGCCAAGAATCTGGAGACCGTTTTCAGTGCGTTGCTGGAGGCCGCTGGTGATGGCGTGACAACTAAGGCCGCAAAGCTTGTAGGGCGCTTTGAGCTGAGGGAGACGGCCGACGTAGGTGCCCAACGATGGGACATCACCGACCATGCCGGTGCCTGGTCCGCAAGCATCGGTGCCGATGCGTCCATCAGCGGTAACGTCTTTGCCGTCTTTCCAGATAGTGTAGTAAAGCGTGGCCTCGGCCGGATTTTTCGGAAGCGTGACGAGGATAGACGCCGTATTGCGGCGCCACGCATTATTAATGATATGAGCCGACCCAGATACGGCAACTTGCTCCCAACCGCCGGCAGGATTCTCGGAATCAGACACCCTTATCTCCGCCTTTTTTCCATCGGAAGCGAAGACACCTAAGAAGCGAACCTGCCAGTCTCCGTCGACTTGCGTGAGCGAATCACCGAGGGGATAGCACGCACAGCAATCCGTGATGCCGATGTTGAGTGGTTTGTTTTCCTTGGCATCGATGGAGACACCACTGATATCGAAATCGATTAGTCCGCGGCCGACGACGCCAAAGTAACCGTCGGTAAAACGTTGAGGGATACCTGTGCGCTTAAGGCTGAAACGCTCACCGTTGGATTCGAGTATTACCTCAAGCGCGGTGAAGCCGTTGCCTTCTTTGGAAACGTTAAGCTTAAGGGTAAAGATTTTGCCCGGTTTCAGGGCAGTCGCCTCCACCGATTTTGGTCCTTTGCGCGATTTGCCGGTCCAGTTACCGCTGCCCCTCCCCGAGGCAGGCTCTTTGATGACAGAAAGTGTGTTGTTGTCCTGCCAGCCGATTAGGGTCGTCTGGCGCTCTTTCCCATAGCTTTCGAAGAGGTTCTTTCCGCCGATAGCGATGCCGATAAAACCGTTGCCGGGTTGATACATTTTCCAGTTGGCGTTATCGCCTTCTGCGGCTGCGGGCCGATCGGCTTGATAGGTGCCTTGAATGGTAATGCTGTAATCACCGCTCAGCTTCCAGTCGCGGCGCCACAGCACTCCCTGTGGCAGGGATGGGTCGTATTCTGTCTCGAGGGCTTCTCCGGTATTGGTTTCCGAGTGGAAAGGAAACCCGGTGCGTCGGGCCCGATCCCCGTAGTTTTTAAGACGTCGGCGCAGGGTGCCGTTCTCGATTTTCCAGTAGCCGGGATTCAGCGATTCCCATCCAATGCCGTGGTGAAGGGAGTCAGCCCGGGCGAAGTCATCAATAAGAGTGCCGGGTAAAGCGGCTGCTTTTGCGGTCTGGCGAAGGGCTGCGGCAGGTAGCGATGCCGCACCAGCGCCTGCTGCTGAGGTTTTGAGAAAGTTCCGACGTTGCATGGGGTGGGGGTAGTTCTCTTCAAATAACTTATGGAGCAGTTCAAATGAAAGACCGAATTTAGGGCGTTCTCGAAATCTTCAAAAATCTCGGAGTGTTTTGGCGACTTTGTTCTCCAGAGTATTCAACTCGAAAATCAGCGTTTCCGGCGGACAGCTTCAAACCGGTAAACAAAATCTCACTCTCATCTTCTCCGAGAGTCCCTGAAGCGGTTCTTTCACCCAGATGAACGGTCACTTCGCGCTCTCCAATGGGGTCGGCCCATTGCACATTTGCCGTGTAAGATCCCGCCTCTGCAACGGTGACTAGCCACTTTCCGTTGGAACCCCAACCTTGAGCCGTTCCCACTCGCCAGTCTTGAATAGAGAGATCAGAGACCATCTCGTATTCTGAACCAACGATGATGCGTGGTGGCGCATAATTATCAGGGCGGGTGGAAGAAACATCGTCATACCAGTTCCGGTAAACCGCTTTTAACTCGGCGAGTTTTTCAGGCATCTGTTCGGCCAGATTGTTCGCCTCGGCCAGATCGTCAGTGATGCGATAAAGCTCGAACGGCACTCCCTCGTTTATGACTTCGGACCCGAAACCAGTTGGGCGCACGAGTTTCCAGTCCTGGGTGCGAACTGCCATGTGGTGAAATGGAATTGGCACATCACCACGGTGGGTCTGCAGAATAAGTGAACGGTCAGGCCAGTTATTAGCCTCACCTCTGAGCAGCGGCAGTAGATTGGTTCCGTCAATCTTTACACCCTTTGGGAGAGC
>MDTC01208140.1_pt1 | contig 89364 bp, 69 predicted proteins | sample 811181 | NCBI WGS metagenome assembly MDTC01 (sample SAMN05326644, study PRJNA326480) | marine metagenome | isolation source: seawater | place: Pacific Ocean: North | collected 2011
CCCGAGCAATCGAGCGTTAGGAGGATGTCGCTTGCGACATACGTATTGCCATGAGGGATTACAGCCGTATATTCGGGTGCACTTTGCGAAGACACAAGTGCAACTGCCCCTGGATCAAATAGGGAGGATGTTTTGGTTGGATCACAAAGAAGGAGGCTTAGGGCTGCCAGGTGCGGAGATTGAGGCCACTATTATCGTTTTTGAGATCATAGCGGTAGTTGCTGATATGTGAGGTGTTGTTGTTGAGGACTTGGTCTGCAAAGAATCCAAACGCGCCAGCTTCTGAACCGCCAGCACCGGCAAGTTTCTTTTTGGTCCACTGTTTTGGATTCGTTTGGATCGCCATCTTGATCGACTGAACCGTTGCGTCTTGGTAAACGATACGAGGTTTACCTGTCGAATCAACAGCAATGGAGCAATCTGCGAGGAGGTGTTCTTCGCCACCTGTCGCGGAGTTGGTGAAGCCATCATCGACGACCTCTGTTGCCAACACTTTGCCCGCTTTGTCGAACAAGACGTACTTGATATCGCCATTGTCAATATCGACGTAAGCGACATGTCCGCGTTCCTGCGCATCAAGTGCGAGAGAGGTAAATTGGCCAACATCACCTGTTGAATCGAGTGTGGAGACTGTGAATTTACCACCTGCAGCAGGCTGACGTGCGAGCTTCAGATCACCTTTGTTGTTGTCGTAGAAGGTAATGTAAAGCGCGCCAGCTGCGTTTGATGCGACAGATGGGAACAACCCGATTCCTTTGGGGAGGGGTGGGTTCGCGACATCAGCGACAATCTTCAGGCACTTGCCAGAGACACAAGCCTCTTCACCGTCTTTACAGGCTGTGGGCTTACAGTCGGCTTCTTTGGCAGTGGGAACTTTACAAGAGAAAGCAGTCCCTTCTTGGACACAGACTTCCTTCTTGGCAGCGTCACAAGCGCCTTTACAAGCGGGGAGCGCAGCGCTGGTCACAGTCGTGATCGTCCAATCAGTTTCTGCTCCGGGTTCAGCGCTCTTTGCGACAGCGACGCGGAGAGCTGTATTTCCAGAGCCATCATCGACGACGAAGTAAGCGATCGCGGGATTGCCGTTGGCCATCGTCAGAGAAGTGTAGCGTCCAACGCCTTTGCCTGTTTTATCGACAACGTGAGTTGTCCAAGCATCACCTTTGCGAAGGGCGAACTTCAACGTGCCATTGGTCTTATCATGGTAGGAGACATAGACATTGGTGTTGGCGACAGCGATCGATGTGTACAGACCCACATCATCCCCACCATCTTCGATACCACCACGTGGTCCATCTGCGGCTCCGACAACCTTCCCGCCAGCGGGGATACCATCGACAAACTCCCACTTCACAGTGCCATCAGCTTGCTCAAAGCCGACGACGAGGTCACCGTATGTCTTGTTGTACGCGCTGACAACAGCTTTTCCGCTGAGTAGAGCGATCTCAGAATCCAACCCAGCCTCACCAACAGGCAGTGGTTTGCGCTTGATACACTCGCACTTGGGTCCTGTTTGCTCACAGCTCTTGGGATCGGTCGTGAACTGATCGGCGGGGGGAGGATCGGTCCCTGGAGGACACTGAAGGTCGGCACAAGGTTGGGGGTTATCGATACACTGGTTGGAGCTGGCTTGACAGCACTTTCCAGAACCACAATCGGCCCCGCCACAAGGCTCTTCACACTTACAAACACCGCCAATACATGCAGCCGTTGCGGAACCTTCACAGGTGATAGGTTTCACACATGTGTTCTTGCTGCCTGTTTGACAATCTTCGTGGACGAGACATTTGGGGAAGTTACAGCGTGTACCTTGTCCGTCGCCAAGGTCACAACATACTTTTCCATTGGTACAGGAGGTATCATCAGTACAACCGGACGTGTCTTTATAGCATGTACCGAGTAACGTGTTACACTTCTCGCCGTCGGGACAATCAGCGTCACTTCCACAGCGTTTGGAGACACATGTTCCATTTTTACACTGTTCAGTCTCGTGACAATCCGCGTCATTGGCACAAGGTCCACCAAAGTCGGTACAAACACCTTCTTTACACCAGCATTTTTCGACTTTACAGGCGCGGCCAGTACAATCACTGTCCTCTTTACAGCCTTGCGTAATGTCACCACAATCACAACCGACACTTGAAAACAAAATGATGGCAAACAACCATACAATACATCTGCGCATTCGATGTCCTCCTAGACGACAAATCCGATGTCCCACACACACAAAGAAACCATATCAAGACGTCAACTCAAAGGTGTGATGGGTTAATGAGTATCTATTTTCGTAGCAAAATCAGCGCATGAAGTCAACCAGACAAGCAGAAGTATCTTCAATGCTGAAAAGTCTTTTTTGATGGGCAAGATGAGATAATGGGGCAGGGGTCGGGGTGAGCAAAAAAAGAATGTGTTTCACTTTTTCTTCTTTTTCTTCTTCTTTTTCTTCTTGGGTGTGGACTCGCTTGTTGGCTTATCCTCTTTGTTACCAGTGGTAGCAGACGCTTTTTCTGTTTTTGCAGGGGCGTCCTTTTTCTTCTCTTTGCTGCTCTTCTTCGCTTGCTTTCGCTCCTGCTCTTCTCCGTACTCACCCCACCGACGGTCGGGGAGCGTCACAAGGAAGTACACACCGAGACCAAAGGTCAGCATCGCCATGAACTGTCCGGGAGTCAGGCCGAGAGCTTGAGAGCGATTGTCGCTGCTTCCGAGTCGTAGGAAGTCGAACAAAAAGCGGATAGGTGCATAGAGGACAAACCATGTCCCGAGGATCATACCTTCTCGACGGGGTTTTCCAGTCTTGATCACGTACACAATGGCGACCAAGAACAGGAAGTAGAAGGCCTCCATTAAGCCGAGGTCAAAGCGCAGCTTGGTCGTATATGTCGGAGGTGAGACAAGCGCGAACCCATTTTTGGGAAGCTGTGACCAGTTCATCGGCCAGTGGACCGTAAAGACACGGATAAAGTCAGGCAAGAAGGGATAGAAGATCGCAAAGAAGCCTGCAAACGCGAGCATGTAAAGCAGGTTTCCGGACTCAAACATCGGCTTCTCGCGAAGGCGACTGATCACCAAACCAACAGACAGCGTTGCGATAAGGAGCGCGATCCACAGCAGCGGATTGTCCCACCCAGGGAGCGTGATGCTTCGCGATTGATATGCAGCGAGAAGACGAGGATTGCCTGCATTGTTGACCACCCACATACCAGGGTGATCATGAGCGACCATACAGCCCATGCGGCCAAAGAAGAAGCCGAACACTGTCCCGTAGGCGTAGGTGTCCATGTAGGGCAGCGGATCCACTTTGCGCCAATATTTGAAGTAGAAGAACGCAACGACACCACCACCGAGGAAACCACCGAAGGAGGAGATGCCCTGCCAAAAGTAGATCAACACGAGCGGGTTTTTGGCGATGAGTTCGGGAGAGTAGAGGACTGTATTGACGACGTGAGAGAGCATAAAGCCGCCGGGGATGACGACGAAGAAGCTGTCGATCATCATATCGAGATCGAGCTTCTGCTCTTCGGTCCAACGACGGATCAAGATCGAACCAATGATCACTCCACTCGCGACGAGCATACCAAATGCCTGGAGTGTGAAAGGACCAAATTTATAGTGTGGGGTATGAATGTATGGAAACATCAATGACTCCCTGTTAGGGTTCCAATGTTTACGGGTCGGATGTGTAGCTCATCCTGCATAGAGGAAGTGCCAAAAAAAAGCAAGTCCGCACCGGTTGAATCGAGCCACGGTGTACACAATACCCCTTCGGGAATCAACGTTTCGAATCAGTTTACATGGTTTGCTTGACAAGTTTCCGAGGGTAGTTATGTTTTGTTTCGCTTCCACAAGAGTGTGGCAGCACAAAAGCAGACAAGACCTTCGTTTCGCGAAGATCACAAGGTCTGCACAACAAACCAAGAGAATATACGTGTCAAAGCACACGAAACCTTGAAGGATAAAGAAGGAGACTTTCACATGGGAAAGGTAATCGGGATTGACTTGGGTACGACCAACTCGGTCGTCGCAGTAATGGAACGCGGAGAACCGAAAGTCATCGTCAACCAAGAAGGACACCGCACAACACCCTCTGTTGTTGCGTTTACAGATAGTGGAGAGCGCCTCGTGGGTCAGGTCGCCAAACGACAGGCGATCACCAACCCCGAACGTACAATCTTCTCCATCAAACGATTCATGGGTCGTCGTTTTGACGAAATCAGCGAAGAAATTCGCTCCGTCCCCTATGAAGTGCTCGCAGGTCCCAACAAAGACGCGCGCATCGGAATTGATGATTCACAATTTTCCCCTCCCGAGATCAGCGCGGTTGTTTTGCAAAAACTCAAACAAGCCGCTGAAGATTACCTTGGAGAAGATATCTCCCAGGCAGTCATCACCGTCCCAGCATACTTTAACGATGCACAACGCCAATCGACAAAAGACGCTGGTAAAATCGCAGGCCTCGAAGTCCTGCGCATCGTCAACGAGCCCACTGCAGCGTCCATGGCTTACGGACTCGACAAAGACGAAGAACACACCGTCGCAGTATACGACTTTGGTGGTGGTACCTTCGACATCTCGATCCTCGAAGTCAGCGATAGCGTCATCCAGGTCCTCTCCACAGCAGGTGACACCCACCTCGGTGGTGACACAATCGACCAAGCTATCATCGACTACTTGATCAGCGAGTTCAAGCGCGACACAGATCTCGATGTCTCAGGCGACCGTATGGTCCTCCAACGACTCAAAGAAGCGGCAGAGAAGGCCAAGATCGAGCTCTCCAGCGCGATGGAGACAGAGATCAACCTGCCCTTCTTGACTGCGGATCAAACAGGTCCCAAACACCTCAACTTGCGACTCACACGTCCCAAGCTTGAGCAGTTGATGGAAGATCTCGTCAACCGCACCAAGAATCCTTGCTTGCAAGCCCTCAAAGACGCAAAGCTCTCCGCTTCGGACATCGACGAAGTGATCCTCGTGGGTGGTTCAACACGTATCCCCCTCGTACAAGAGCTCGTCAAAAAAGTCTTCGGCAAAGAGCCTCACAAGGGAGTCAACCCTGACGAAGTTGTTGCACTTGGTGCAGCAGTCCAAGCAGGTGTCCTCGCAGGTGAAGTCACAGACCTTCTCCTCCTCGACGTCACGCCTTTGTCCCTCGGAATCGAGACACTTGGTGGTGTCTTCACCAAGTTGATCGAGCGCAACACGACGATCCCAACGCGTAAATCCGAGACCTTCTCAACCGCCGCAGATGGCCAAACAAGTGTTGAAGTCCACGTCCTCCAAGGAGAGCGTGAGATGGCTTCTCACAACCGTACGCTCGGACGCTTCCACCTCGATGGCATCCCACCAGCACCTCGCGGTGTGCCACAAGTTGAAGTCACCTTTGACATCGACGCAAACGGGATCCTTCAGGTCTCCGCGATCGACAAAGCGACCAACAAAAAACAAAACATCACCATCACAGCGTCCTCGACGCTCACAGACAACGAGATCAACCGTATGGTCCAAGAAGCTGAGGAAAATGCGGAAGCAGACCTCGCGCGTCGTGAGCTGATCGACATCCGTAACCAAGCGGACATGTTCATCTACCGCATGGAAAAGATGCTCAAGGACAACGAAGACAAAATCGACCAAGAGCTCAAGACCTCCATCGAGTCCAAACTCGAAAAACTGCGCCAGACCAAAGAAAACTCAGAAGACGCAGAAGAGATCAAGACGTTGCTCGAAGAGATCGAGAAAGAGTCCTACGCTGTCGCAGAACAGATGTACAAACAAGCTGCTGAAGCAGGCGGAGCAGAAGCTGGAGTCGACCCAACAGCTGCTGCGGGTGAAAACCCAAGTGATGGTGGCGACGACATCATCGACGCCGAGTACGAAGAGCAAAAATAACATCCCCCCTCTTATCCACTCGATAACAAGGCTGCTTCCGCAGCCTTTTTTTTCCCCTTGCTTTTCAAAGGCGTTTTTGTTATATAGTACGCAGTCTTTCACTTGAGTATCGACTCAGCGATTTGTCTTTTTGTAAAATAAGTCTTGGGTTCGAAGGTTAACCTCAACCTTTTCCGATACTTTCAGAAAAGACCGCAATCTTGTCCCCTTGTGTTTTCAAGCTCATCCCCATGACATCGTTACCGCATGTAGGAATTGAGGACAAGTTTTACGATGCCTAATAGCGTCGTGTTTTCGCGCTCTATGTGGTCCACGCAGCAATCTGACCCAAGAGCCCTATGCGAAACCCTGACCGCATCGTATCCCACTTGGGAAGCTTCCAAATGTACACAGGTGCATCTTGGATGGGACTGGCCTGATGGCCTCCCCTTCTCCAAACCAAATGGCTGCGCATGAGAAAGTGGGTGTTTGAGCCCGCTTTTTTGTTTATCAGGTGACACAAAACCATTTGATTGTATACCAACGATGTATGAAACCTCCGCCTCCTTCACACGTAAGTGTTCGAAGATAAAGAGATGAACATACATGATACATAAAGGATCTCTATAAAGAGATGAGTCAGTCCACCCAACGAAAATTGTACGAGTTGATTGAGTCCCTCGTCGAAGACGCAGGCTTTGAGCTCGTAGAACTTGAGTACCAGCGAGAACAAGGTTGGGTGTTGCGTCTGTACATTGAGCGCCCCGATCTCCCCGTCATCAAAGAGATAGGTGTCGCTCCCGGACAAGGCGTCACACTCGATGAATGTTCCGATATCAGCCGTCAGGTCTCAGCGTTGCTCGATGTAGAGGATGTGATCCCCCATCAGTACACGCTGCAGGTCTCATCACCGGGCGTACAGCGCCCACTGCGTAAAGAGCAAGATTTCCAGCGTTTTTGTGGGTGCAGAGTGCGTGTCAAAACGTATGAGCCCATCCCCGCAGAGGAACAAGAAGGCAAGAAGACTCCCAAACCGAGCCGCAATATGCTCGGAGATCTGGCAGAGGTCACTGACACAGCGCTCGTTGTTGATGTGCGAGGCAACCACTTTCATGTGCCGTTCGACAAAGTCGCGAGAGCACACCTCGACCCAGACATGGACCTGTGGATGCAAGCTGCCAAGAAAGTCCGAAGCGACAAAGGAGAGTGAGCATGATCAGGGCTGCTTCAACCCAATCGCACGATCTGCTCCGTACACTACCATTTGACAACATCGCAACAGCCCAACTGACACCAGAGCTGGCTTTGTCGATGCAAGCGGCCCAAAAAGCCAGGGATGCCAGAGGAGAATAAAGATGGCGGTAGCTATCGAGTTTAACCTAAAAAAATTGCTTCAGGACATTGAGAAGGAAAAAGGAATCAAACGCGAGATCCTTCTTGAAGCCATTGAATCAGCAGTGCTGAGCGCCGCACGGAAAAAGCTGGGTGCACAATTTGACATGGAAGCTCGCTACAACGACGAAGGTGGCGAAGTTGAGGTCTTTCGATGGCTACACGTCGTCGACGAAGTCGAAGATCCCTACAGAGAGATCAAACTCGAAGAGGCTCGCGAACGTCTTGATCCCGATTGTAACATCGATGACGAGCTCGGAGAAAAACTCGACACATCACAGTTTGGCCGCATCGCCGCACAAACCGCTAAACAAGTGATCATCCAGCGCGTCCGTAAAGCGGAACGCGAACTCGTCTTCAACGAATACAAAGATCGCAAAGGTGAGCTCGTTACAGGTATCGTACGTCGCTTTGAACGCAAAGACGTCATCATCGACCTCGGCCGCGCAGAGGCTGCCCTCTCCAACAACGAACAAATCCCACGTGAGACGTATCGCATCAACGACCGTATCCAAGCGTACATCAAAGATGTCCGCAACGAAGAGAAAGGCTCTATCATTACATTGAGCCGCACTGATGAAGGCTTCTTGATCAAACTCTTCGAGATGGAAGTTCCCGAAATCTACGACGGAATTGTACGTATCGTAAGCGCTGCACGAGATCCCGGTATCCGCGCCAAAATTGCCGTCACATCTCGTGACCATGACGTCGACCCAGTTGGCGCTTGTGTTGGTGTCAAAGGTGCCCGTGTCCAAGCTGTCGTCCAAGAATTACGTGGTGAAAAAATCGACATCGTCCCCTACAGCGAAGATCCAGCACGATTTGTCTGTAACGCGATCGCTCCTGCACAAGTCAGCCGCGTCATCATCGACGAAGAAAAACGCTCCATGGAGCTTATCGTCCCTGACGACCAACAATCACTCGCGATCGGACGCCGTGGACAAAACGTTCGCCTCGCAGCCAAACTGACAGGTTGGAACATCGACATCGTCTCCGAAGTCGAAGTCGCCAGAGCACAAGAGCGCACACATGAGGTGATGTCTCTCGTCGCAGGACTTGACAAAGACGTCCTCGCCCCACTGTTTAAATTGGGCTACCGCTCTGAACGTGACATCGTCAAAGCCGACATCGCAGACCTCGCGATTATTCCAGGTATTGGTGTCGCGAATGCCGAAAAGATCAAAGAAGCAGCACAGCTCGCGCTCGATCGCGGTCCTGAGCTGCTCGAAGAGCTCCAAGCCCAAATCGCAGCCAATAAACAAGCTGAAGCAGAAGCTGAAGCCGCAGCGGAGGCAGCAGAAGATACAGCCGAAACATCCACAGAAGCAGTGGCCGAAGAGAGTGAAGAGGCTGTCGCCTCCACCGAAACAGTCACCGAAGAACCAACAGGTAACGTATAACGTCTACTTGATGACTCTAAAGGAGCAATATCCTTCATGGCACTCACAAAAGGTAAGCCAAACAAGAAAAAACACGTGCCAGAGCGTTCGTGTGTGGCCTGCCGCGAAAAGCATCCACAATCGTCACTCGTGCGCATCGTGCTCTCCCCCGAGCAGGAGGTCCACATTGACTATCTAGGCAAATGCCCAGGCCGTGGTGCATACGTATGCCCCGATCCGAAGTGTATCCAACGCGCTGCGGAACGTGGAGGATTTGCACGTGCATTCAAAACGCAGGTCAAAGCCGAGACACACACCCTACTCGCACAAGCAAGAGAAGCTGCATCCAAGCAAATACGCTCGCTGCTCTCCCTCGCGCACCGTGCGAAAGTCGTCGCAGCCGGAAACAGTCGTGTCGAAATCGCCTTACGCGAACAAAAGGTCAAACTCCTCTTGCTCGCAACAGACGCATCCGATGGTGTCAAGCAAAAGTTCTCTAGGTGGGCTTCACGCTCAGACATTCCCGTGTATGAGACGCTCACCCAAGTCGAGCTCGCACCCAGTGTGGGACAGAACACTTGCTCCCTGATCACCATCCACGACGCACAGTTTGCCAAAAAAATCGAACAGGAGGTGCAACGCGCAAGGCTGCTGGCCATACCCAAAAGCTAGTTTTGAACTTTGATTCTTGTTTTTTTGAATTGTGTATGTGAAAACAATTTCACCTGTGTCACTCTTGCATCGCAGATCAACTCGATTCTATCTGTGATGTGCAAGGTGAGACACGAAACGAAAGAGACCACATCAACGGTCTCTACCAGGAGCGGCATATATGGCAAAAGTGAGAGTTCACCACCTCGCCCATGAACTGAATATGAAGAGCAAAGAGTTCATCCAACGAGCCCAAGAACTGGGATATGATCATATCAAGTCCCACGCCAACACGCTCGAAGCGAGCGAAGCAGCGGAACTCAAAGCGAAAATCGAGCAAGGGCAAGGGTCCGCAAAACCCAAGCGAAAGCAAACAGTTCTCCGCCGACGGACGCAACGAAATTCCAACGATGGTGGCTACCAAGTCACGATCACGCGTCTCTCTGCGGAATCCGAACAGGTTATCGAGAGCAAGCGCATCGAGACCCCTGTGATCCCTGAGATCGTGCTTCCAACGCCCATCGCATCACCTGCGCCAGATGAGCAAACCACTGCTGTTGAAGAACCAGCTTCAACACAAACAACTGAAGTCCCGCAAGAGACATTGACACCAGCACCAGAAGCATCTGTCTCAACGCCTCCCGTCTCTGTCGAAGTCACACAACCCGTCAGCCAACCCACACAAGAGGTGCAAAAGACGGTTGTCGAGACACCACAAGAAGAGACACACACCACAACGCCCCCAACACCCCAACAAGAAGCAACACCTGTGGCTGCAAAGACGAAAGTCAAAGAGCCTGTTGCAACCCCACAAGTTGAGACCGCAGTTGTGACAGAGACACCTGCACAACCTGTAGAGAACAAGAACACTGAGACCAAAACTGAGACCAAAGAAGAACCAGTCGTCGCTGCACCCAAAGCACCAACAAAAGAAACCCCCGTCGAGACACCAACTCAACCAACATCTCCCGCACCAACCTCCCCCACAGCCCAGGCTCAGCCAGTGAGCCAACCGGAGCCTTCCATGCAACAAGAAACCACCGCAACCCCCGCAGCGAAACCGACGAAACAAGAAAAGAAACAAGAGAAGAAAACACCGGCCAAAGAGGCAAACCCAGCGCTTAATCAGCTGCTGAACACTGGACTCAGCCAAGATGTCACCAAAAAGAAACCCAAGCAGCCCAGCAGGAAGTTCAAAGAACACCCTGCTGATCGCAACACAGGGTCAGACATCAAGCGAATGGAAGCTGCGGAGAAATACTCCGAGAAGGCTCACAAAGTTAACAAAAAAAACAAGCCCAGCAAAACCACAACCACAGAAACCTTTAACAACAGAAAACCCAACTACCAAAAGAAAAATAACCGGAAGCAAACTACGTTTGATAGACGCAGAAATCGCAGAAACAGACGCAGAGATAGTTCCTCACAACCAACACAGTCGACCGCGCCTATGAAAGCAGAGAAAAAAGTCATCAAAGTTGATGAAGCCATTTCCGTCGCAGATCTTGCGCACAAAATGGGAATCAAAGCCACTGATATTATTCGTAAGCTCCTCTCCCAAGGGGTAATGGCCACCATCAACCAGGCCCTGACTGTCGAAACAGCAACAGACCTGGCAAAAAGCTATGGATATGAGATTCAGGATGTCTCCTTCGATGAAGAAGAAATCCTCGAAGAAACTGCCGAAGTCGAAGACGACGCAGAGCTCAAACCTCGCTCCCCGGTGATTGCTGTCATGGGACACGTTGACCACGGGAAAACCTCGTTGCTCGACGCGATCCGCGAGACCAACGTCGCCGCCCGCGAAGCCGGTGGTATCACCCAGCACATTGGTGCTTCTGTTGTCAAAACGAGCAACGGAAATCTCGTATTCCTCGACACTCCTGGTCACGAAGCCTTTACCGCAATGCGCGCCAGGGGTGCACAATCCACCGACATCGTTATCCTCGTTGTCGCCGCCGATGACGGCATTATGCCCCAGACGCAAGAAGCCATCAGCCACGCACAAGCTGCGGGCGTCCCCATCGTCGTCGCGATCAACAAGATCGATAAACTCGGTGCAGACCCCGCAAACGTCCGCAATGAGCTGACACGCTTCAACCTCATCCCCGAAGAATGGGGTGGTGAGACCTTGATGTGTAACGTCTCCGCGCATACCAAAGAAGGTATCCCTGAGTTGCTCGAACAGGTCGCACTGCAAGCCGAATTGTTGGAGCTGAAAGCCAACCCCAACAAACGCGCTCGTGGTACCGTCATCGAAGCAAGGATCGAAAAAGGACGTGGTCCTGTCGCGACACTCCTCGTCCAAGAAGGTACACTCTCCAACGGTGATGCCGTCGTCGCAGGTACATTCTTCGGGAAAGTCCGCGCCATGTTCTCCGATGCAGGGAAGAAGCTCAAAAAAGTGGGGCCCTCCACACCTGTGCGAATCCTCGGTCTCAACGGTCTCCCCACCCCTGGTGAGCAGTTTGACAACGTCAAGGATACAAAAGATGCTGAGCGCATCGCACAACACCGTCTCGATAAAGAGAAAACCACCACAACAAGCACCGGCAGCATGATGACCTTTGAGGACTTCTTCTCCCAAGGGAAGAAAGAACTCAACATCATCCTCAAAGCTGACGTGCAAGGTACACTCGAAGCCATCAAAGACAGCCTCTCCAAGCTGACATTTGATGAAATTGAGGTCAAAGTCCTCCACGCAGGTGTTGGTGGTATCACAGAGAGCGATATCAACCTCGCGTCGACAACCGAGCACGCGCTGATCGTAGGTTTCCATGTCCGCGCTGATAACAAAGCACAACGCATGGCCGAAGCCGCTGGTATCGAAGTCCGTATCTATCGTGTCATCTACGACCTGATCAACGAAGTCAAGGCGTTCTTGCAACAGCAACTCGCACCCACGGTCCAAGAAAAACCCATCGGGCAAGCCGAGATCCGACAGATCTTCAGCATCCCCAAGGTTGGAAAGATCGCTGGTTGTTACGTCACTGATGGCAAGATCACCCGTAACGCGTTGATGCGACTCTTCCGCGAAGATATCCAAATCTACGAAGGAAAAGTCTCCTCACTCCGTCGCTTCAAAAATGACGCGAAAGAGGTCGGTACAGGCTACGAATGTGGTATCCAAATCGAAGGCTACCAAGACATTCGTGAAGGCGACGTCATCGAAGCATACGAACTCGAAGAAGTTGAAACCAAGCTGGAGAGCTGAGCGTGGTCGTTGGTCTGTGTCAAATCACACTGCATCTACCCGGTAATCGTTCCCTCAAAGGCAAACGACAGGTCGTCAAAAAACTCTGCGATCGCGTGAGACATCGCTTTCACGTGTCGATCGCAGAGGTCGCCGACCTTGATCGTCATCAGCGCGCTTGCGTCGGACTCGCTGTCGTTGGAAATGAAACGAGTTTCGTACACTCCGTACTCGACACCATTCTCAACGCCATCGACGAGATGCAGCTCGCCCCCATCCTCGATCGACAAACCGAAATCCTCCACTATGACGAACAGTTCGCACAAGACCACCCTCTCGGCGATCAACACGCCGATGGATGGGACTTTATGAGCGAATGGGAAGATGATTGATGCCCCCCTCTTCTCCTCATAGACCACATCACCGCATAGACAATCTTATGTCCTCCCATACACAAGGACATACCATCAACATGAAAGGTCCAAATCGATGAGCGGAAAGCGCAGCGACCGCCTCGCGCACCAATTGCGAGACGAAATTAGCCAGATCATCCAACGTGGTGAAGTCAAAGATCCCCGCGTCGGATTCGCAAGTATCCCCGGCGTACGACTGACAAAAGACCTCGGACATGCACGTGTCTTTGTCAGCGTCTACGGCTCCAAAGAAGAAGGCGAAGCCACACTCAAAGCACTCAAACACGCACAAGGATACATCCGCACACTTCTCTCCAAACGGCTGCGTGTTCGACAAATCCCCGATCTCGACTTTATCCTCGATACTTCCATCCAGGACGGGATCCGCATGAACGAGATCATCAACGCGTTGCCCGAAGTGCAAGAACAAAGTGATGCTCCCGTCCACGAAGATGATGAGCCCCAATCCACCGAACACGAAAACACCTAACCCATAACACGCCAGCGTCGAAGTGTACATGCCACTCCTTCGACAAGATCGGCTCCTTCCATGATCGAGAGGCCAAATCGATGAACACCTCCCACACACAACAGGTCGTCCCACTCCAACAGATCGCAGATGTGATCCAACAACATCAACGCTTTCTCGTGACCGCACATATGGCACCTGATGGAGACGCGATCGGCTCCTCTATCGCCCTGCTCTCCATCCTCGAAGCGCTCGGAAAAGATGTCATTCTCTTTAATGACGTCCCCTACCCCGCCCAATTCCACTTCCTCACGCACGCCGATCGTGTCCAAACACAGCTCCCCGACGATGCTGGCATCGAAGTCTCCATTCTCTGCGACTGCGGAGATGTCGCTCGCTCCCCCCTCCACCTGCTCACCAAAGAGCAGCGCGGGCTCTTCCTCGTCGTCGACCATCACGCAACTTCGGCCCTCGAAGGCGACCTCAACTTCAACGATCCAGACGCACCTTGTGTCGGGATCCTGATCTACCAACTCGGCAAACTGCTCGGCGTCGATATCGACCTCCCCGCAGCCAAAGCCATCTACTGTTCGCTCGTCTCTGACACCGGTGGATTTCGTTACCAAAAGACCAGCCCAAAAGCCTTTCGCCTCGCCGCTGAGCTGCTGGAAATTGGCGTCGATCCCTGGGAGATCTCTTCGGGACTCTATGAATCCAACCCCCTCGAACGACAACGACTCCTCGCACGTACACTCGACACCATCGAGATCGACCCCACTGGACAGCTCGCGTATCTCACGATCACCGAAGAGATGTACGAACAAACAGGTGCCGATCAGGACATGACAGATGGATTCATCAACTTTGCCCGAGGGGTCAAAGGTATCGAAGCTGCTGTCCTCTTCCGCCAAAAAGGTGACGACGCCTGGAAACTCAGCATGCGCTCACGTGGCAAGATCGACGTCTCACAAGTCTCTTCACAATTTGGCGGTGGTGGTCATCACAACGCAGCCGGCGCAGTCATCGAAGGCACACTCGAAGAGGCCAAAGCCATCGTCACCAAAGCGATGGAAACCTACCTCGCGTCCAAAAAGAACGCCTGAGTTCCTTTCGACACGAACAGGCCAAACCCACCATGCCACTCACCCGTACACATGTGTGTTCCCTCTTTGACACCCCAACTCCCAACGTATATAGGAAACATTCATGCAACCTGCGCTTCATGGAATCCTCATCCTCGATAAACCCCCTGGCCTCAGCTCGATGCAAGCGGTCTCTCGCATCAAGCGCGCGCTGAAGGTCAAAAAAGCCGGTCACACGGGGACACTCGACCCAATGGCTACCGGCGTCCTACCCATCTGCATAGGTCAGGCCACGAGGATCGCACAATTCCTGCTCGCAAGTGATAAATTCTACCGCGCCACCATGAAGCTCGGTCAATCCACAGATACAGACGACAAAGAAGGGACCGTCCTCGAAGAGCGCGATGTTCCCAATGACATCACCCTTGAACAGCTCGAACAGATCTTCGACGATTATCGGGGGACGATCTCACAGCGCCCCCCGATCTACTCGGCACTCAAAGTCAATGGAAAGCGAGCTTATGCCCTCGCGAGAGAAGGCAAAGAGGTTGTGCTCCAACCTCGTGAAGTGACCGTCCACCAGCTCGATATCGAATCATTCCATGGTGACGAGATCGTCTTCTCTTGTCGCGTCTCCAAGGGCACATACATCCGCTCCTTGATCAGAGATATAGGTGAACAACTCGGTACACTCGCACACATGACCGCGCTTGAGCGCACACGTGTCGACACCTACACGTTGTCACAAGCGCTCTCACTCGACGCCGTCAAGGCGTCCCCCGAAGACGCCAAGAAAACACTTATCCCTCTCGCCAAAGCGTTATCCCACCTCCCAGCGCTACCAAGTGAGGAGGAGGATCTTCGGCTGATCTCCAATGGACAGATCCCCTACAGCTTCCCACCTCCCAAAGAGGACGCCTCGGGACCACACATGATCTTGCGCACAGATGGCACATTGCTCGCGCTCGTCGAACCCAAACACAACACATGGAAGCTCATAAGAGTCTTCCCACCAGCCCAATCATAAGGAGAGAAACGTGACAAATGCTCCCTCAGTCCCTGAGATCAAAGCGCAAGAATTACTCGACCAGTACGACTGTCTCTTGATCGACGCGTATGGTGTCCTGATCCACCGCGATGGTCCGATCCAACACGCGGCAGCATTCATCGACGCGCTCAACGCACAAAACAAACCCTATGTGATCCTGACCAACGACGCCTCACGTAGCGCACAATCCGCCTCCGACAACCTCAAAAGTAAGGGCTTCTCGATCGAGCCAGAGCATGTCATTACCTCCGGCTCTCTCGTCGTCCCCTACTTTCAAGAGAACAATCTACAGGGCGCCAAATGCTACGTCTTTGGCCCACAAAAGTCCCACGATCTGGTGACACAGGCAGGCGGGATCGTGATCGACCCCAAAGAAGACGATGAAGTTGATGTCGTCATCGCCATGGACGACGCAGGGTTTGACTTCCTCACGATGATCGAAGACGTCCTCTCCGCAGTCTTCCGACGTCTCGATGCCGGCCACAAAGTCCAATTCCTCGTGCCCAACCCCGACCTGATCTACCAAAAGAACGAACGCGAAGTTGGATTGACAGCAGGCTCCATCGCCCTGATCATCGAAGAAGCTCTTCACGTGCGTTACTACGATGAGGCGCCGACATTCCTCAAGCTAGGCAAACCACACCACTACATCTACGAACAAGCCCTCAAAAAAACCAAGACCCGCAACATGGCGATGATCGGCGATCAGATCCGTACAGATATCCTCGGCGCCAACAAATTCGGTATTGCCTCTATCCTCGTCGCAACAGGGCTCACACAGCTCCGCTCTGGACATGTCCCTGAAGAACAACGTCCCGACTTCCTCCTCCACTCCCTCGCGCTGTAATCCAAGACCACACAACATCACTCCTCCCAGATAGATAGCAGTCAAGACTTGCATCACAACATCAAAAACTGTACATAGAGACAGTATCATGATCATCATTCACGACAACAAACGAAGGAGAGTATGATGTCGGAAGAATCGAAGACAAAAGAAGCCAAGGGGAGCTGTCTGTGTGGCAAAGTAAGCATGCAATTTCAACATGTCAGCACTGCACTCGGAGCCTGTCATTGCAGGATGTGCCGAAAGTGGGGAGGGAGTGCCCTTCTTGCGTTGAGCAGTGGCACGCAAGTGACCATTGAAGGCGAGGAACATATCACAGCGTACAGCTCATCGGCGTGGGCAGAGCGAGGATTTTGTAAGCATTGTGGAACCCATCTCTTTTACAAGCTCAAACAAGCACAAAGCTACACTGTTCCGCTCGGTTTTTTTGAAGAACTCTCCGGGCTCACATTCCAGCACGAGATCTTCATCGATGAAAAGCCCGATTGCTATGCCTTTGCAGGTGAACGAGAGACCATGACAGGCGCAGAAGTCTTCGCCAAATATGGCGCTGGTTGAGACCATAAGAGCCAAAAAAGAAGCGAGAACGCTCACAGAGTTTGTGACAAAATCACCAAGCGATGTGGGCAATCATCGCCATAACACTCCTCACGCCCAACCTGCAGCTCCCCTTCCCAGACGCCTCCTTGCATTTTACGGTCCCTGCAAAAGCAAAACGTTGCGTAATATCAGGTGTTCTTGACTTTGTGTTCCGGGCCGAGTAAGTTCTGTCGTCGGATCGAAAAAACCGGTGTCTGAGAAGAGAGAGTGTCTTTGTGTCTCTATACAATAGAAGACACACCAACCACCAAGGAGACGGTTGGTTGAAGCTCTCGGCCCATCGATGTAAAGGAGAGAAGCCATGGAGTTACACGAAAAAGTACAGGCGATCCTGGACCAACCAGACTCGGTCAACGCCCGCGCAGCGCTCGCATGGTCCTTACAACAACAAGGGCACCCCGACGCAGACCTCGTGTGGAGCACCGCTTCACATATCGCGGCAGCAAAAGGTGACTTCTTCAGCGCTCTCGCGCTCGCCCGTCTTCACCTCGACGGCCTCGCGCTCAAACATCAGCTCACCAAGCTCGCTGCATACTTCGGCAACAACGAAGAAGGCTGCTCCATCTCCACTCCACACACCTACACGCCCCCCATCAACCTCACGCTCCCCCAAGAACCAGACGCGCTCATGCCTCTCGCGATCCGCATCGGTGCCTCAGCTCCTTCACTCGTAAGAGCTCCCAACACACCCCCTCTAGAGCTGCCAATCTTTGGAAAACTCAGCCCCGAAGAGTTCTTGACCCTCGCGAGCCAGACGGAACCCATCCACCTCAACCCCGGTGATGAGCTCGTCTGCCAGGGAGAACGTGAACAAGCGCTGTACTTCGTCTCTCATGGACAACTCACCGTTCACCAACACCGCGGTGGGATGATGATCCATCTCGCCAACGTTTCAGCACCGACCTTAATCGGCGAGATGTCTCTGATCTCTTCACTCCCCCACCGCGCAACAGTCCAAACAGAGACAGCCGCGCTCGCGTGGCGCATTCACGCAGAGCTGCTCGCAGAGTTGACGACAAATCACCCCTACCTGATCAAACAGATCCACCACCTCATCGAGCGAAGGCAGATCAAAAATCTGCTCAACACCAGCCCTGTCCTCCACGCCATCCACGACAAAGAGCGCCTCCTCAAAACCTTCTCGCTCAAACATATCAACCTCGATGAAGAGGTCATCAGCCAAGGCACCCAACCTCCAGGGCTGTTCCTCATCCTTTACGGCGAAGCGATCGTCTTTACCCAATCAGCAGACGGAAGACGCATCCGTGTCGCCGATCTCGCCGAAGGTGACTCATTCGGCGAGATGTCACTGCTCTCGGGAATGCCTACAGAGGCCTCGATCTGGATGAAAGATGGTGGTACACTGCTGCATCTGTCACCAGAGCACTATCAGGAGCTACTCATCGATTTTCCAGAGCTGGAGAAGGAGTTGAAGCAGATCACAAGTGATCGCGAACAAGAGCTTCGACGTCTCCTCGACCCAATGGACTCCCATCACTCACTGGAAGACCTCGACGCCTCCTGGCTGCTCTTTGACACTGAAGATCTCACAAATAAAATCAAACCTTAAGGCCGCTCAACGGCCCAAGGCCCCCAACGGCCTTACAGAACCATACCTGTGTGATATCATGCCAACCCCTCGGGACGTGACCTTTCAAGAGAATCTCCGGTGTGTGTCTCTCCTGCTCACCTTGCTCGTGTTGTTATGTACGACATCTCTTCACGCTGCGACACCGACTTCACGACCAGCCACCACAGCCAAAAAGACACAAACACCCTCCAAAAAACAGACCAAACGAGTGTGGTTTCGTGGCTGGGTCTATCAAAAAGGACGCAGACGACCAATCGATGGTGCCGGTGTCTTTATCAGAGAGCTGCGCAGAGGTGTGTACACAGACGAGAAGGGCTTCTTCTCGATCAAATTGCCCAAAGGTACGTACTCGTTGATCATCAAGCCGATGGGATTTTTGACGCTCAAGCAAAAGCTGGTCATCAAACAAGACACAAAGCGTTCCTTTTACGTGTTGCCTGATCCCAAAAATCCCTTCCAGTCCGTCGTCAAAGAGAAGCGTGAGCAACAAGCTCCCGAACAACTCAAAATCCAACGCGATGAGATTCGAAATATGCCCGGTGCGCTCGGTGGAGACCCGATCCGGGCCTTACAAAACCTGCCAGGGATTGCAACCAACCGTGGACTGAGTGGCTCTCTACGTATACGCGGGGCGTCTCCAGCGGACACCGGATTTTATCTAGATGGGCATCGTATCCCATTGTTGTACCACTTCAATGGTGGTCCATCATTGATCAACGATCGTTTCATCCAGGGCATTGATTTCTTTCCCGGTGGAGCGCCCGTTTCTTTTGGTCGCATGACCTCTGGCCTCGTCTCAGTCAACAGCCGTGACCTCGACGCAACGCGTTGGAGAGGTGAACTTTACGTCGATCTGATCCACGCAGGCTTCTTCCTTGAGATCCCCATCACCAAACAATTCTCCATCGCCCTCTCCGCCCGAAGAAGTTACGTCGACGCCTTCATCCCGCTGATCACCACAGACGCTCTCACCGCCTATTATTGGGACTATCAACTCAAACTCTCCTACAAACTGCGCGATCATCAATTCTCCCTCTTTGTCTTTGGCTCCGAAGACTTTGTCGACTACAAAGGACAGCTCGACGGCGAAGAGGTCCCCTTTCTCGACGATGACCCTCTCAGCCTGACCATTCGCTTTTTGCGGGCTATTTTGCGACACAGATTCATCAAAGGCCCGATCACCTGGACCACGAGCATCGCGACGGGCTTTGACTTTACAAGCACAGAGGAACCCAACCGCTCTTACTCCTTGACGGGATTCCCTATCGAATACCGCTCGGAGCTGCGCATCCAACCCCACAAGATCATCAGGATCGACGTCGGCGCAGAAGGTGGTTGGCAACGGCAACAATACTCATTTCGTTTCCCAGTCAACGAGTTTGCAGGATTCCCCAAACCCTCATTTCAACCCATCAACTACGAAGGAGATGGTGAGAAAGACCTCTGGACTCCAGGATTCTATCTCAACACTGTCCTCAAGCCCTTCAAAGGTTTTCGCTTCAACGCTGGCATCAGAGCAGATTACTACTACTTCCAAGAGATCCCACAGTGGGGATTTGACCCACGTGTCTCCTTTCAGTGGCGCTTCCTCAAAAAGTGGACGCTACTGGGTTCTGTGGGGATCTTTCACCGTCCTCCCGATATCATCGAATGGTCCAAAGAGTTGGGCAATCCTCAGTTGGGTCTTCAAGGGGCAACACAATACACTGTTGGCGCAAAGTACCAGCCCTTCAAGAAGCTCAACGTACGCCTGATCTTTTACTATAACGACATGTTCGACAGGATCTCAGGCTCCGGTAAAGTCGTCGAAGTAGATGGCAAACTCACCAGAGAGAATTACAACAATCAGGGGATCGGTCGTGGCATTGGGATGGAGCTGCTTGTCAGGCTGCGCAACTGGAATGGGCTCTCCTCTTGGGTCTCCTATACCCTCTCACGTTCGGAACGAGGGACGATCAGCAATGGTCTCAACAGATTGTATGGATATGACCAGACACACATCCTCAATGTCGTCGCACAGTACAAATTTGGTTGGGGTTGGAGCGCGAGTCTGCGTTTTCGACTTGTATCAGGACGTCCTACGACACCTGTGATTGGCGCGAGTTATGACGCAGATACAGATCGTTATCGCCCCATTTATGGAGAGACTGATTCTGAACGCTACCCGACCTTCCATCAATTGGATCTACGTATCGATAAGAAGTGGACCTTCAATACTTGGGTGCTCGGTGTCTATCTCGAAGTCATGAATGTATATTACTCTCAAATCACCGAACGGTATCGTTACCAATTTGACTACAAGAAGCGCTTCCCTCAACCAGGATTGCCGACTCTTCCCTCTTTTGGTCTTCGGGGAGAATTCTAATGTCAACAACACAAACACAGATCATGTTATCGACCCGCTCTTTTTTCCTGGTCTTGCTTGCCTTTTGTAGCACCTTAGGATTACTGAGTTGTACAACAGACACACCAGCTCCTCAATCGGAGATTCGCTCACTGCGGATTTTGGGGATCAGGGCAGAACCTCCAGATGTCTTGCCAGGGAAAGAGTTCTTATTGACAGCGCTGGTGGCGACACCAGACGCGAAGACAGTGACATTGCGATGGGTCGGTTGCACAAAACCAGGAGAGGCCGCGCGTGGTTGTTTGGAGAGTGACAAGGCCAAGGAGTTGGGTAGTGAGGCTTCAGTGACATACAAGAGCGCGGCCTCTTATATTCCAGAAGATGCTTCGTTGCTCGATCAATTCCGAGGAAAATATCTCCCTGTGACATTGGTCGCGAGTGTCGGTGATGAACGTGAACAGGCGACCAAGAGGATCGTGATCACGAAGTTACCGACCAATAAAAATCCAACCATTACGTCGTTTGCGTTGACCAAAGCAGGGAGCAAGCAGGTCATACAAGAACCTTGGGAGGTCAAGGCAGGGCAGACATATCGTTTGACCCCTGGGTTTGACGAAGAGGACAAGCAAAGTTACCCAGGTCTGGATCAGAGCGGTGAGATTCGCACACTTCAGGAGAAACTCTTCTTTTCCTGGTATGTGACAGGTGGGGCGCTTAAGGGTGGTCGGAGCAGCGACGACACAAAACCTCATAAAGATTGGGTCGCACCAGGTGAGCCCGGGACAGTGTATATGTACGTGATTGTCCGCGATGGGCGAGGTGGAACACATTGGGTCCAAAGAACATTGAATGTCACGCAGTAGCCTAAAGGAAAGCTCCTCTTTTCATCGACAAAATGAGCAATCCCCCTCTTTGATTACACAATTTCCCCTCAAAAAGCCATACACAAAACCTACTTAACAACCACAATAGAATGCTCCTTTGAATAACGACCCCCAAGTCTACGGATGTGGATTGTATATGTTCTTGGTGGCACTCCACGTGCATCCAATCCAAACTGTAACTCTGTCTTGTTGATGAAAGTCGTTTTCATTTCTATAACCCCATCAAAAAACACAAAATCATTCACATCAAGAAAGCAAGGTCCAAGAATACGAATGGTATACTCTTTTCCGACATTGATGGTATCAGGAGTGATTTTGGTGATCACCGGCGTCCCCGTACAAGGATCATTTTCCTTGACAATATCGGCCTCTGGGAGCCTTTCAACAACCAACGCCTCTCGGACATCTGGAATGCTCTCGCTTTTATCCTCGGGTATTTCGGGGATATGCTCTCTCTCTGGATAACTCTCAATCCCCTTCTCTGCTCCAGCATCCGGGTCTTTCTCACCCAAGCTCTCTTGAGCGACCTTTACATCACCGACAGACTCGTCCTTTGAATGTTCTAGTGTAATATTTTGATGACATGTACACCCCGGTATATGTGAAAAAAACACAAAAACCCCAACCAAACTCAAGACAGATAAACCTCGTTTCATCCTCCAACTCCTTCTTCTTGCGGCCTCCCCACTATAACCACTTCTATATCTCATAACAAGTGCAATTCCCAGCGAAAAAACGAATTGAGCTTGACTTCCCAGAAACGTCCTGAGAGCTATTTGGCACGTTGTTTTTGCCAAAAGGAACTCCCAGCCGCATTTTGGACACCCATTTCCTCCAAAAGGAGTCTCCACGAGGACTTTTGATGTCCATCCGAATAACAAGCAATACCTGTTTTTCCTTGAAGCAGCCTAAAAAACTTGTCCAAGACCAAAGGAGAACCAGCTAAGAGGTGGTCCTCCACCAGGTGACAGAGGAATCCCCATATCGATCCGCAAAACGGAACGATCAAACTGCGGAAACTGAAATCGCAAACCAATACCAGCACTGTGCCGATACACAAACGGCAGCACACGAGAAGAATCATTTGGATCAGGCCCACCAAAGACAGACGCCCCATCGTAAAACACCGCAAATCCCAAATGCAATGTCAAAATATTAAATGGCAATGAACGATACTCAACGTTCACCCTCATCATATGATGCCCCGCAAATTGATCGGACGCAAAACCACGAAGCCCCGACTCACTACCAATATAATATAACCCTCGATTCAAATCATTGTAGCGCACTGCGACCGCACCATAAACATGAAAGCGCCCATACAAAAAGACTGGGAACACATTTGAGACCGACGCATTCCAGAAGACATTGGCCCACGGTGCATCGTATCCAAGATCCGCCAACAACGGCTGCCAACGAGCCAGCGCCTGTGTCGAGATGCGCAACATGTTATCCTTGAAGAACCATCGATACGACGCACTAAACGACCCCTGGATAAAATACTGTGAGGGATGATCAATCTCCCGCGCCACACGCAATTCAGCGTCCGCATAAGGCCCTAAGCGGTAATCCTCAGTCAACGCATACGACTGAATGTTCCTCAACTTCTTGTATCGTGTCCCACGAAACGTATAGTTGACAAAACCATAATACGCCGACTCATTGCGAGGCAAAAACTCCTTCGAAAACCAACGCTCTGTCGTCCCATCAAAGGCAAAATTCGAAGGTGTCTCATAACGGTTACGATACACCACCGCACCAAAACCAACGTCGTGCTTAAACTTCTTGCCAAAGGAGCGCACAATACTCAAGACAAGTGACATGTTCTCGATCTCGTAAAGATAGGGAACCGCACGAGGCCGACCATCAGGGTGATCAAAAGTCACCGCCCTAAAGCTCAATCCCCTCTTCTCTCCATATGGGATCTCAGCTTGGTTGTTCTGACGAAAACTGCGAGCTTGCTTGCGACTGATCACACCGCCCAGAGAAAAAGCCCACGGCGTCGCGAGAGAAAACAATGGACGGCGAATAAACGATTGCACATAGTACCCACTCACGATGCTCTTGTCTTTATCAGGACACCACACCTCCGTCTCTGCACCACGAGCTCCCCCACAAGGCAAGGCACCATCGAGGATGACATCAAAGCGCTCAAAGAACTGAAAACGTGTGCCAAACAAGCGTGGATCGTAATAGTACTGACCAAGAGCGACGTGGTCGTAAAGTTTGAGCTCATTGATCGCAAATTGACTGAACTTCGCGTGCAAACCGAGCTGCTTACCAAGACCAAGGAAGTTCATCTCCGTCGGAAAGTACTCGGCCCGCTTGAGCACAAAACCACTCTGACTGTATGAAGAGTTGATGCGCAAACTCCACAAGTCCTTGGTCACGACGAGCAGAATGACAGAATCAGGGTCTTTGGCTTTACATGGGACGAGTCGCACAACAGAGAGGATCGACAAGGCCCGAAGGTTCCGCGCACTCTCGGCGACACGATCGGCATCCCAAACATCTCCCTGTTTGACGAGCAGCTCACGGCGAATGATGAATTTGCGGGTCTTGAAGTGAATGATATTGAGGATGGTCGGCCAGAGATCGGTCTTGGCGATGATATTCTCGTTGGCGATAATGATCCGGGAGATGGACTTCTCTTTGGGGCTGGGTTCGCGTTTGAGTTTGTGGAGTTTGAGGGCCCAATTGATCAGCTGTTCTTCATACTTTTGACGAAAGTTTAACGCCTCAGACACACTGGTTGAGACACACCACGTCGAGATGACCACACACCAACAAAAAAGCCAAACACGCACATTCCTCAAAAGAATCCTCCTACACAAGCTGTGTGTAGATGATTCACAATTCCATACGTCCGGTCAAGTGCCTTGTGTCCGAACAGTCATACCATTGAGAGAACAAGCGCCGTTTTGTGCCCTTTGTTGATTCAGTCCTTGTATCCGAATCACCATCCCGCATACTCTGAACGCTCTGTGGAGATATTGCGTTGTGTTTTTTGGCCCCAAACACCCGCCCTCTTTCGTACGCTTTTTTCCTTGCAGCAGCCTTATGACAAGGTCTCGCTGCCTTCTTCTTGACTCGGAGTCTCAAGGGTGCTGCCTCTGAACCTGATAGCGACGACAGAAAACCCAACAAGGAGAATTGGGGAAGTGACCCCCACAATTTGCACGGCAAAGACAAGCGTCACAAGTGAGGCGACACCAAGCAGCAACGCGACACCGCTCGGAAATTGCCGATAACGTGCGAGAAAAAAGACACCTACAAAGCACGCAGTCCCAGACGCCAGCACTGTTTTGCTCGCATCGACATACGGAACCCCCATGTGCGCCATGAGGAGCATTGTGCTTGCTCCCACGAACACCATAGGCCATCCCGCCCGCAATGGATTTTTCTCTTTGTAGACCATCAAAATGACACCCACGAGCATCGGAGGCAAAGTGAACACCAAAAGATCATCACTGAGCACACCTTTTTTCAGCGACTGTGGGATCATTGGGATGACATAGAACAACACACCAAGGATTTCTGTCACGCTTATTTTTTTCATCATTTATGATCCTATTCAAAAACCAAATCGATCATCAAAACAAAGAGTGCTTCGGACACTCAGCGTTGGGAACGCTCAAATAACGAGAACGTTCTTTTTTTTATTCCGAAGTTTTCGCAACGATAGAACATAAAAGAGAAAAAAACACCCTACTCATCGTCAAGTAGCTCGATCTGTCCAAGAGAGAGAGTCGTGATCTCAGCGGCACATTCATCGTAGCGATCCAGCGGTAGGGTAAACGAGAATGTGATATCCGCACCAAAATCCTCCTCCGCAATCTCCGCCTCAAATGAGAGCAAACACTCCTTGATCCGTTCATAGGAAGCGTATGGCGTCGCGAGCAGGTGTGCCTTCCGGGGGACTTTCAGACAGGTCGGTAAGACCTCCAACAGTTCACGCGTCGCCCCACCATACGCCCGGACCAGCCCACCTGTCCCGAGCTTGGTCCCGCCAAAGTAACGAATCACGACGACCGCGACCTCACCCAGCTTTGCCCCCTGTAACGCAGACAACATCGGTTTACCTGCTGTCCCCCGAGGCTCACCGTCATCCGTCGACCACTCTCCATCCTTTCCGTCATCTCCGAGGCGATAGGCGACACAATGATGGGACGCATCGGGGTATCGCTTTTTGGCTTCATCGACAAGCGCGTTGACATCTTCAAGGGTCAACACACGCGCTCCCCACGCGATAAACTGAGAACCTTTGGCCTCTAACTCGGCCTCACCACGCCCGGCTGGAATGAGATATCGTCGACTGTCTGCTTGTTTGGGTGCTGTCATCGTGTTCCTACTTTTGCAAGTTCATACCAAACGCCCACATCAAAAATGCGTAACGATCGGCCGTTGAAATGATCCGCTTGGACATTGGTGTGCCTGCTCCGTGGCCGGCTTTGGATTCGATCCGTAAGAGCATCATCCGATCTTTGCTCGTGCTCGCTTGCAAACGCGCTGCAAATTTACGCGCATGGAATGGATCCACTCGATCATCATGATCCGCCGTCATCATCAATGTATGAGGATAACGCACACCTTTCTTCAGTTTGTGGTAAGGAGAATAACTCCACACCCACTTAAACTCATTGGCCTTCTTGGGATCACCGTATTCGGGAATCCACAATCTCGCGACGGTCGAGATCGGATAGCGAATCATATCGGTCAATGGGACCTGACAGATCACCGCACCGAAGAGATCAGGGCGTTGCGTCATCACGGCTGAGACGAGCAGACCGCCATTGCTCCCACCTCTGATCGAGAGGCGCTTGCTGCGTGTGTATTTGTGCTTGATCAACCACTCAGCCGCCGCGATAAAGTCATCATACACATTTTGCTTCTTGGCGCGACGACCCGCCTTGTGCCACGCCGAACCGTACTCACCACCGCCACGAAGGTTTGCCAACGCGAAGACGCCACCACGATCCAACCAAGGGAACAATGCGGCCAAAAATCGAGGGCGCAAAGACACTTCAAAACCACCATATCCATAGAGCTCAGTCGGATTGTTGCCGTTGAGGACGAGGCCTTTTCGATAGACCAAGAACATCGGCACACGCGTACCGTCTTTCGACTTGTAGAAGATCTGTTTGGTCGTGTACTTGCTCAGGTCCACGGGGATCTTGAGGGATTCGAGCTGTGTACGTTTGCGGGTCTTGAGGTCAAAGCGATACCCTACAGAGGGATAAATCCACGAGGTGAAGCGGAAGAAGATCTCACTGCGATCGTGGCGTGTCTCCAGACCACCGACCGTTCCTTTTGCAGGCAGCGGGACGTTGTAGAGGAATTTGCCTTTTCGGCTGTAGACAGCGAGACGAGAGGCGACATCTTCCATGTAGTGAACGAGGAGCATCCCTTTGGCGAGGGAGACACTCTTGATGACGCCACGTTGTTCGGGCAGCAAGGTCTTCCAGTGTTTTTGGCTCCACTTCTTTTTGCTCGCGATGAGGATGCGACCTTTGGGCGCTTTGTAAGTGGTCATGATGTAGAGGGTGTCACCATCGGCGTCGACGGAGAATTGTCCCTTCAGACCAACCGCGAAGGGCAAAAATGGACCTTTTCCGTCCATCGGACGAATGTAGAGGTCGTTGCGGGACCAGTCCGTACTTTTGGAGACAAAGAGCAAGTCACGATCGGATGTTGTCGCAGGTGAAACCCAGGCTTCTTTGCGATATCCACCGCCAAAGACGAGTCTGTCTGCCGTATAACTCGTGCCGAGCAGGTGAAAGAAGATGCGTCGATAGTAATTGCGGTCTCGCTTCGGGACACTCCCCTTCGGTGGGTAACTCACGTAGTAAAAACCTGTTCCGTGACGGTTCCAGACAATAGAAGGCCAGCGTGTACGGGGGATAGTGTCGGAGAGGTGAGTCTTGGTCTGGACGTTCAAGATCTTGACGTGGGACCAATCACTGCCTTTGGCAGCGACCGCGTAGGCCAAAAAACGACCTGATGGAGAAGGCGAGATCTGTTGGATCGCCACAGTCCCATCCTTGCTCATCGTGTTGGGATCCAACAAGACACGGGCTGGTGCGTCAAAGCGACCTTCACGTACGTAGAGGATCGGTTGGTTTTTCAGTCCCTCTCGACGAAAGAAGAAGTAACGGTTTCCGTGGGATTGGGGACTCGAACTGGACGTGTTGTTGTAGAGTTTTTTGAGCTCTTTGATGATGTTCTTACGCGCTGGGATTTTGTCGAGGAAGGCGCGGGTACGAGCTTGATGACGTGCGCCCCAAGAGACGACCTTTTTGCTCTTACCGTTCTCCAGCCAGCGGTATGGGTCAGCGACTTTGACGCCGTGGTAAACGTCGACGGTCTTACCTGTTTTGGCAGAGATGGTTGGAGGGATAGAGAGCGTCGCCTTCTTCTTTTGTGGTGTCGTCCGTTGGACGGGTTGACTCGGCGGCTGTTTGGGTTTGGTCTCAGCGTACGCTGTGACAGCCAAACTGGAGGACATCAACGTCGCGAACAATGTCGTCTGTAACGTCCTGATATGGGGGAATGTGAACATGGATAGATCTCGCATAGACACTCCTCATGGTATGGGGGGTATAGTGTATGGACCCGCCATTTGTAGGCAATCTGTGTGGATCTTTCAAGGGGTTTGGAATGAATGTGCTGTTTATGTGGTTCTTTCGACATACACAATGATCGTGTGCGCTGGATTTTTCGTGCCCTATCGATTACAACATATGTCACACGTATCACTCGATCAAATGTATCACCCAATCATATCGTGTACCGGACAGACAAAGGCAGGTCACCCTCATGTTGTTTGTCCATGTGGACGATTATTGCAAGTCCACAAGTACCACAAGAAGCACTGCAGCTCTTCCCAACGACAAAGGAGCAGGATATGACATGGTTTCTCACGATCTTGGGCTTCGTTATCGGTAGCTCACTCGCCAGCTTCTCAGGAGGCATTATCGGCGCGATCATTGGCTTCGTTATCGCGGCCAACATCTCTGACGACGATGAAGACGGAGAAGAACTGTCGGAAGATCTTCTCGCCATCCTCCGAGAAGACGACTCCTCCGACTTCGAACAAAGCAACGACATATACGACAGTACCAGCTCAAGTATCCCTGCCCCACGTACAGGTGGCATCGATCGGAGCCAGGCACGTCACCTGCTCAAGACCTCCTATTTGGAGCTGTTGCTCTCAATCATGCAGGCTGATGGCGAGCTGTACCAAGAAGAGTTTGAGGGGATCATCAAGATCTACGACTTGATGCGCTTCAACAAAGAGGAAAAACAAGAACTCAAGACCCGTCTTGGGCGACGTCTCAAACGAGGGACCGACGCTCGCGCGTCGGCGACAGCGCTGCTCAAGTTGTCACTCACAGAGCGTACCTTCTTGATGGAGGGTTTGTATCGGGTCGCATACGCAGACGACGAATTTCACAAAAAAGAGTTTGAGTTGATCCAACAAGTCGGTGCCTATCTTCAGGTGCAAGAGCACTGGAATGTCATCCAATCGATCGAGGGTCGCCTCCGCGTAAAGAACCAAAACACGTCAGGAACACCAACAGGCAAACAAGCACGTATTGCCCTTGGTCTCGCTGGGAATGCGACCACGACAGATGCCTTGCAACGACATCAAGAGCTCCTCAGCTTCTACGAAAATGTCTCCTTCTCCTATCTCAACCACGAGATGCAGACCCTGAAGAACAAGGCGATCAAAGAGCTGACGACCTTTGCGAAAGTGCTCCAAACTGAGTTGAGAACAGGTACATCGAGCGCGACGCGCACAGCCCCCACTCCCCCAACACCTCCCAAAGCCGCAATGGTGACATCCAGGACAGCGCCAACACCACCGCGTCCATCGTCCTCACGTTCAACCAAGTCAGGTACGCCAGCGTATGGCTCGACATCCTTTAAAAAGTCCAGACACTCCCACGACGCCTCAAATCGTCTGCTGTCACCAACAACCGCGACTGTCGATATTGAACACACCAAAAATATGCTCGACGCGCTGTGGAATCAAAGTGATAGTGGCGAAGACCTTGGCACTCCCGACCTTCTAGAGCAGGTCCGCCAATCTCTCTCGGGCTTCTCCTTTGGCCCAGATGGAGGTCTGCCTGAAGGTGCAGCTGAAGTGCTTCAGTCTTCACAAGACGCGATGTCGATGTCGACAGATCTCGCCTCTTTCTTGTCCTCTTCAACAGCCCAAACAGAAGACAACACACTCACGACAGAGGATTACGTCGAGCTGCTCTGCGATTTCGATCCCGAGACACGCCAGCAAGGGGTCGCTTACTTCGTCAACAGTGGTAGCAAGGTGCTGCAACAACTGACCCCACACATCGATCGTTACTTGATCCGTCCAGGTGTCAAAGAGATCTTCAAGTTGATGGGACCAGCAGGTTTTGACGCGCTCCTACGATTGATCGGTCAGGTCGATGACTTCGAGAAGGAATGGCTGATCCCCATCCTGCTTGAGAGTGACGCACAGCGCGCACAAGGTGTGCTTGTGCGCTACCTCAAAAGCGAAAATTTGTTGCTCTCGTACTGCGCACAAGAAGCCCTCATGAGGTCGGGGATGAATGAACAACAGCTCACACAACTTCGCGCAAGTGTTTGATTCATCGGCGTTCCAAAAAAGGGAAGACAGTCCACACAAAACGTGTTATAAACACCGAGAATAGTCACAAAATCGATAGATTGGAGACATCTTGACTTGACCTCGTGGACCAAATTTCTAGAACGTAAAGACGCCATACAACACGCACTTGGGTATGAGTTTCGAGAACACGAACTCCTCTTGCAAGCCCTCACCCATCGCTCCTTCTCCCATGAATCCCGAAAGCACCAAAAAGCCCAATCCTACGAACGATTGGAGTTTTTGGGAGACGCTGTCCTGGAGCTGATCATCAGTCACCACCTATGGCAACGCTACCCCGACCTCCCAGAAGGAGAGCTGACACGACTGCGTGCAGCCCTCGTCAAAGGAAAGACCCTCGCAGGGGTTGCCCGTCGACTGGCGATCGGCCCAGTCATTCGTCTCGGTCGTGGCGAAAAGATCCGCAAAGAACACAACCGCGCCTCGCTGCTCGCCGACGTCGTCGAAGCGATCCTCGGCGCGGTCTTTCTCGATGGTGGACTCAACGCTGCACGCACAGTGTGCTTCAAACTGATGGACAAAGAGTTACGCGAACTCGACCCCAAAAAAGTCCGCAATTACAGAAGCCTCCTGCAAGAGAGCGCCTCACAACGTGCTCTACCGGAGCCCTCCTTTCGCCTGCTCAAAATGGAAGGTCCCGAACACGAGGCGATCTTTCACATGGAAGGCTGGCTCACACAAGAATACCGCGCCACAGGACAAGGACGCAGTAAAAAAGAGGCGACACAAGACACCGCGCGCAATCTCTACTTCATCTTGAATCCAGACGAAACAGAGAGCCCCCCCCCTTCATCACCGTCAGAGACAAACGAAACCAATACAACAGATGAACCCCAACATCCTCCACAGGGATCCAAAACATGAGCACCCAAAAACCCTCAAAGCGACCGGCTCGCGATGCGCTAGAGTCCACAAAGAAATCGACAGGTTCACGTATTTGGAAGCTCCTCGGCAGCCCCAAGCTGACCCTCTTCGTCGGCGTGCTGACCTTTGGCAGCATCCTCTACTACAAAAACAACCTGCGCATCCAAAAACAAAAAGATGCCAAACACCAAATCAAGAGCAAAAAGAAGGTCCCCCTCCTCGCGCTCAAACAATCCCTCGGCCAAACACGTCCAGGTGGTCCTCACCTCACGATGCGGTATTTTCGCCGTGGTGAGCTGCTGATCCGCAAAAAAGACAAACACTACGAGTGGGCGCTGATCGACAAACGCGGCGATGAGCTGCTGATCTTCCAGCCCAATGGCAAACAAGCCTCTCTGCTCCCTTGGCTGAAAGAAACAGGCGGACGTTTCGCTCTCTACCGTACATCACTGCACACAAAGCTCGACAACAAACAGGTCCAACAAGCCCTGCAAGCGCAAGGGTTCCCCTTTGGCACCACCAAAGTCCTCGCGAGCAAGACGACCCTCCAAGCGCTCCAAACGCTTCTCAAGACGTACAAGCTAGCGCTGCCGACACCTGCAAAGAACAAAGACGAGCAACATTGGCTGGCCCATATCGTTGAAGAGAGCCACTACAACGATCTCGATCCAGAGCTACATAGTCGACCCACAAAGAAAAAAGAACTTCGTTTCAAAGGAGCGCGCCATGAAAGATGATTTCGTCAACAAAGGACTCGAATTGGGTATGTCCATGATGCAACGGGTGATGAGTCACCCCACAGTCGGCCCCATGTTTATGAGGGCGATCAGACAGACCATGGAGCTCAAACAAAATCTCGAACAGACACGGGACAACATCCTCGAACGTCTTCAGATCGCGTCCTTCCAGGAACAAGAACACCTGCGCAGAAATCTCAACACTGTCGAGAAGAAACTTGAGCGCCTTGAGCGACGTCTTCGTGAGATGCAAAAGAAGGCCAAAGAAGCCGAGAAGAAGGCCAAAGAAGCTGAGGCCAAGCTCAAAGCACAAGAGGACGCTGCGGCTGAGGGTTCATTATCCAGCGATGGTTGATGATGTATCGTGTTCGACGATCAGGCAGGGGACGAGGCGAGAAGGATAACGACATCCTTGGTGGTTTGAGGGACTTTTTCTTTGCTTGAGGGGTGGACTGACCTTCCTCTTTTGAAGAGGGAGGGGTCTGCGAAATGAACGAGCGGGACGTTCACGTTTGTACTCGCGATAGAGAGGCATCGCGCGGCGACGTTTTTCGATCTTTTGGGGTTCCCAGGTGGCGATCGCTTTTTTTAACGTCCGCCGCTCATACGTCCGATCAAAGAGCAACAAAAGTAACATACAAAAAAAGAACGTAGAGGAACCCAAAAGAAATGAGTAGGTCATTTTGTGTTCCATGGCTCACACTCCTTTGGCGCTGCGATGACTTTCTATCTATCATAGTGATACACGAGAGGAATTGCACACCTCGCGTGTAAAAAAACCAGATAGGGATTCACAACCAGCACAATGGAGAGTGACAGAATAGACCACTCTCCTCAGCCACCATTTGGGGCAAAAACAAACGGAATTGAGACGGAGATCGAGCGCCCTTTGGGACGTGGGAAACGCCAGCGTTTGAATCGCTTGATGATGCAACGCGCCATCTTCTGGCTTCTCACCTGATCTTCTTCGACTTCTGTCTCAAACACACGGCCTGATTGGTTGATCGAGATGCGAATCGCGAACTTACCTCTCAGTTGTGCGTTCTCCTTTAACGCTTTTTCGTAACAGAAGATAATCTGCCAGCGTTTCTTGCGGATGGAGCGCATCAATTTGCCTGCATCACCAACACCAACAGGTTCTTCAATCTTCTCGATCTGAAGCTGCTTTAAGCGCTTCTGCAACCTGATCTGACGACGTTTTTGTGAGAACGCGACATGACTCGGCGCAGTTGGACCCACCAAACGATCTTTCAGGGACAGCTTTTCGCGCTTACAACCATTTGTACAGCGAGGTCCACGACGCCGCTGTACAGAGGAAACACGCACAGACTCGACACCATCCAGACCACGTGTTAACGCGTCCTCTCCACCGCGGAAGAGATTGGCCACAGGCGAACCTTTTCCCTGGCCTTCTGTCCCAAGGATACGAAGAATGCCGACATTTTGTAGGCGACTCGCGATTTGCTTGCGCGTCAGCTTCGCGGGCTTGTTGTCCCGCGTTGTTCGCCCTCGTGGTCTTTTTCTCGTCTTCGTGGTGGTCTTTGTCTTGTCTTTGGACGCGGTTTTGTCCTTCTCTTTGTCCTTTTGAGGCCGCATAACGTCTCTGATCGTACCTGGAGGTAGCCTTATAAAACGATTGGGGTCAAAGCGTTCTGAGACGTGCTCGACCTTCTCCATCGTACCGATATTTTGAAGCGCAAGCACGAGCCCAGAGTGGGCCAAAAAGGACACGAGAATGATCGACGCGTACACCCAATCCACACCCGAAAACAGAGACGAAGGACGCCAATCAGACGCCAACAACGGCTTGGGGAGCGCAGGTGGGGTGATAAACTGAAACAACAGTGTAATGGAACCGAGCTGCAATTTTCCGCGTGCGTTCTCCTGTAACGGGACCTCATACACGTTGGTCTTCTCTTGCCTTTCACCCGCCGCACTTTCCAGGGAGACCATGCCCACCTGGTGTTCTTTGGTGTGTAGGACAGAGAGGTCCACGACGCTCCCATTGACAGAGACCTTCCCTGTCATCTCCTGTGTCACATGAAGGACGTACTGTCCCTGACGCAGCTCGAACAACGGAAAACGTGCGGGTAGACCAGATTCCATCACGATGAAACTGTTGCGATGGGAAGCCCCCACAGTCACAGCGTCACGACGACGAAATATGCGCTCGTCCGTCAATCTTCCATTTTCAATGGTACCGACACGCAGCACCTTTTGGGTGGTACGCACACCAGGAACAAGATTTTCTCTCAATGTATTTGATACGAATTGACCCATTTCTTTTTCTCCTTATTCTCACTTCTACTCCTGCTTGGGAAGTCAAGTGAGGAGAAAAGTGGTTCCACTTTTTTTTCAAAAAAGCTTTTCATTACAAAGGAGTTAGAAGAGGACGCACCAATCCATTCTATGCAAAGACATTTGCATATGATCGTTCTTTCATCACCGTCTGGAGTGGATAGTCACCAAGGCTTGAAAAAAGTTCCAGGAGAGGGAAAAATTATCGCCCAGAGATACGGCGATATGCATCGAAAAGGGTGATCGCGACGGCATTTGAGAGGTTGATGGAGCGGACAGTGTCAGGCAGAATGGGGATATGAAAGAGGCGATCGCGATAGCGTTCAACAAGCTCGGGACCAAGACCTTTGGACTCTTTGCCAAAGATCAGCGCATCACCGGGCTCGACAGGGATATCCCACATCGGCTGGGTTGCGCGTGTCGAGAGAAAAAAGCAACGCTCAACTGGGACGACATGATCGATAAATTCGTCGATGTGATCGTAGACCTGTACATCCATGCTCTTCCAGTAGTCGAGTCCGGCACGACGAAGACGTTTGTCGTCGATCTCGAAGCCAAGGGGTTTGATCAGATGTAGTTTGGTCCCTGTGGCGTAACACATCCGTGAGACATTCCCGGTGTTGGGAGGGATCTCGGGCTCCACAAGGACGACATGTAGAGGGGGCTCACAATAAAAATCATCTCGCCGGGCCGGGCGAACAACAGAATCACTCATCATTTTCTCCAAAGAATCAAAATTTCATACGTGCACGCAGGTACACTTGGGCGAGATCTTGAAACAGCGCCAGCGTCGTTGACGTCGTCCCGCGAGCGTAAATACCACCGAGGATAATCGACGCCGAATCGATAGGCTTGATCTGGATCTCAGGGTTGAGGAGCCCTGCAAAACCCATCTCCAGTCCGTCCTTATTCGGTCCGGAGTCCTTTGTCGCGTCGATCTCCCCCATCGCCGTCAATTGCACCATCAAGCGCCCCCGCAGGAAACTCTTTCGAAAGGTCACAAAAGCGAAGTGATGGAGTTCATCGACGTTTTGTTGATTGAAGAAACCGTACATGTACTGCACGATAAAGTAATACCCACCAGGGAAGGTATAGTCGAGCCCGACAGTTGCCTTGAGATAGGGTTCATTCTTCATCACAGTGGTCTTGGGGATCACATCCCCAGTGAGTGGGTTTTTCTCCATCTTTTCGCCGTTTTGATAGAGCACGAGGTTGATCTCTTTGGTGGGGATGGTCAGGGCAAACTCTCCCCACACACCGATCCCAACGCCAGGGATCGAGGTCGAAAAGTCCAGCCCCAAGACATGCACACGGGGATAGATCAACGTCACGTTCGCGATGGCTTTCTTTTCGGACAGACGGATATCCGTGTCGACAGTCTCCTGGACAGGGAACAGCACATATCCATTAAAGTAACTCGCGGAGAGATTGACACCGCTGAATGTAAAGGCGGCTTTCGCGCCAAATTGCGCGTTCTCGATCCGGGTGTCGATACGTTGAATACGCTCTACACTGGAGATATCCAGATTGAGAAAGTCCGGCACTTCGACAGGTGACTCGATCGCGATGGCGTCCTTAAACAGACGAAATGGCACGACAGAGGGGACGTGAAAAGGGACCGCCGCGAGCGTCAGCTTGAAGAACTCTTCGGGGGTATAAAAGGACGCAGTGATCGCAGGGACAGGTAAACGCTCCGTAAAGTCGAGGGGGTTCTCAAGGTTGTACGGGTTGAGATTGTCCGTCGGGTTGAAAGCCGTCGCTGTCCCCCACGCGATCCGTTGCTGGCCAATGCGTAAATCCATGAAGCCAAACAGCTCATTGAAGTTCATCACCATCTCATAGAGCCTCACACTCACAGGGAATTGCTGTTCGTATAGCTCCAGATCCGTCGCATTGGTAGCCGAAGAGAAGTTGATGTTTCGCAATTGGACACGTGCTTTGGCCGAGAATTGATGGTTAAACAAAGCACGGACATTCATAAACAGACTGTTGCTGTTACGGAAGTCAAAGAAGCGTCCGAGGTTTGAGGTGTTCGTCGGTGCCCCCGCAGCAGGTGGAACCATCCCCAAAAACAAGTTGCTCTCCATCTGCCCACCAAAGCGTAGACGTACGGCGTCGGCTTGTACAGGCTGAAGACACAAGATCCCCCACAACGACAAACAAAAGATCCTGGTGAACGTTTTCAAGATACATCCTCCGGCCTCGACGAGGCACTTGATACGCCATCGCCCCACGCAGACATCACATAACGACAACAGTGAAGGATTGGGGACGGCCCGGTGTGGGTCTATGGCAGGAAAGTCAGAACATACAAAGCACGGCGCCTTCGTACCTTTGTGGTCATCAGAAGAGAGTACATGTGCAAACAACCGACAAGCTCTACAGCTCAAGCTCACGCTTGAGATAGCGACGTGTAAACATACGCTTTGAGATCCCTGTGTCCATCTGGACTTTGCGCAGCAACACGATGGTTTTGTGTTGTGTTTTCATATCCTGGTAGATGGTACGTGCGGGGATCGCGTAACCTTTTGTGCGCTTGAAGAGCGTGCGCCGCACTCGCTTGTAGCAAGTTCCTTTGCTGTCGAGGTAATCGACACGCTGGAGCAGCTTGTCTTTCTTGTCGATGAACAATTGCAGCTTGTGATAGGAGGCTTTCTTTTTGGGCGTGATGGTGAGTCGATAGAGTGTACCGACGACATGTCCGGCCTCAATCGTATGGGAGGCCGAGTAGAGCGTCGACCCCATATCGTCAAAAGACAGGTCGCTGCCCATAAAGGGTTGGTTCTTGACGTGTGCAGCGATGCGACGAGTGCGGTGTAAACGAGGGATATAGAGGTGGACATCGGCGCCTTTGATCAGGACCGTGATCCCGGCTTCACTCGCGGGCTTTTTAAACTGAATTAGACGACGGTCGACAGAGCGCTGAAAGAAGATCGCCTCTCGCATACGTTTCTCACCAGCCTTGTTCACGAGGATGATACGCATCTGGGCTTTCATATCCTTCCCTTGTGATTCATTCTTATCGATCTGCTTGAGCAGTGGTGCCCACTTGGTCTTCTCAAGGGGTTTCACTTCTTTTTTTGCGGCCTTCTTCTCGGCCGAAGCGCTCTGCGCACATGCAAACATCAAAAAGCAACTGGAAACAAAGATCTTCACAAAGGACAGGTTTGTCATAATCGCTCCAAATGATAAGTCCGACTTTCCCAGAGGTTGAGAGAGACGGAGCAAGGATTTCGTTCAAAAAGGCCATGACCAGAGAATAAAGAACCTCCACAAGGCCCACTGTGCATACCACAGTTCAGGACACAAGACCAGAGCACTGAAAGGTCTTCTAAGCTTTTTTGCCTCCGACAGCCTTAAGTACAACGTCAGCAACGCCTCGCGTCTTTGGGTTGACACCAGTACGTTTACGCAGTCTCACGCTTTTCAGCGAAGAAGATGAACAACGCGACCCAAAAGAGCACACTCCCCATCCCAAACACAAACCCGATATGACGCAACATTGGGATCGAAGCAAAGAACAGTGGGCACACCAAAAAAATCACGGAGAGCACGCGACGAGACAATCCCCACCACATCCCCTCCGAACATGTCTCTTGTGAGAGCAGAAGAAAAAACGGGAAGGCGAAGAACGCAAACATCCACAACACCAGCAACGAAAGGGGCCAGTCAAAGGGGATATTCATCCAACTCATCACGCCGAGCAACGACGCCACCGCAAAGAGGCCCATCAGCGTCCCCAAAAAAGCCACCGACGGCTTCTTGACCAACCACCCACCGACGACAAACAACCCGATCCAGATCAAAAAGCCAATCGACACAAAGTACGGCCATACCCGCCGATGCAACGCCTCAAAGAGCGAGTGCAAGCCGACCTGCTCGATCCGCAATTTGTGTGGTCCCTTCCCGACCTCGATCCAATGTGGATTAAACACCTCAGACAGGTGTCCACCTAATTCTCTCAGATCCAGTGTGTGGGAGGTACCTTTTTGATTGTCTCGCCAGACAAATGTTTTTTGGCGAGAAGACACTATTCGTTTTGAAGACAACAACACCTGCAAGCATTTCCCCTGCAATCTATCCCTCACCACACCGCGATACAAACGCCTGAACAGCGCATCGAGAGACTTGAGCGCGTACTTCATCCCTTCTTTGTCACTCGCGGCCTTGCTCCCCTTGAGCGCCTCCAACAAAGCACGCTGGATCGCCTCTTTGGCGAGCGGCGTACCAGAAGCGTCGAGCGCGAGCAGCGCCCTCGTCGCCTTTTTCTGTTCGGGTGCTGTCAACTCAAGGTCGAAGTCTTCGGACGCAACAAACGCCTTCAAAGGCTCCACGAGTGTTTTGCCGATCCGCACAGGAGGGGATTTTTTCAAACGCAAGCGCAAGAGTTGTGTGAGGAGCGTCTGTAGTTTTGCTTCTTGTGCCTTGGAGAGCTGCCTTTTTGTCGAAAGTCTCCACCAGTCGCGTAAACCGTCGACAATCCAATGGACACGCCACCTGACGAGCGCCTGCCTCTTTGCAGCAGAGAGTTTGCGCATGTCGACCTTATGGTAGCGCGTAGGCATCGAGCGAATATACTCGTTCACTCTCTTTGAAAAGGTCTCGTTGTAAGCGGTCGATGAGAGCGAGATACGCGCCTGGATGATCCCATCACGAACGTTGTTTCTGATCAGGGACTTCAAGATCGCCTGCCCGTCGACCATCATAAAGAGTGAGACGATCAACTGCCGTTCATCGCCGATACGAGGTAAGGAGCCGAACAGGTAGTGAAGTCGCAACATAATGTGTGCGAGGGATTGTGGGTGGGAGATGCGCTTTTCGAGTTTGAGCTTTTGAGTGAGACGGGCCATGACCTTGAGCCAGACAGGGTCTTTGAGATCACCGCGAAAGCGGATGAAAAAAGGCTGGCTTCCACCGAGGTGGCGGACTTGTAGTTGACCACCGAGATACAATGGGGTTTGTCTGGGAAAGAAGTCGTGCAGCTCACGTCCAGGTGAGAGTGTAAACAGTCCCGTCAAACAGACCATCATCAAAATAGAGAGGATGAGCCGCCCCTTGGTTCCGAGGAGAAAGATGCGCCTCTCTGGCGTGTCTTTCAGTGTTCCGAGAGAAGAGGTGGAGGACATCCCCGGCAACAACAAGACCGCACCGAGCAACGCCACGAGCAGCATGGTCAATGCGAGTCCAACGCCAAGACGCTGTAGAACGGGGAAGTCGAGAAACGCCATTCCACCGAGACTGAGAGAGACGACAAGACAGGCAGCTCCCCACGCACGTAGATAAACACGTCCACTTTCACCGACAAAGGAGACTCTTCCTCTCGTCCCTTTCGCGAGAAAACTCCCCCACCACGTCGAGGCGCAGAAGGCGAATAGTGGCAAGAACAGGAACTCGTCAGACCACCCTCCAAACAGCCAGATGCAGAGGATCATACCCGAAAGTCCCCCGACCGCAGCGAGGGCAACACTCCACATAACAGAGTCAAAGGAGCGCCAAAGACCGACCCAGACAAAGAGCAAAAACAAGATCCCCCACCCACCGATACGTCCAAGTTCACCGAGCATCTCGAAGGGTAGCATCGTCTGCACAGTGGGCAACCCATCCGCAAAGAAGGTCAGCTTTGTGTACTTCTTTCGAAGCGCATCAAAATGCTCCATGATCGCGTTGACCATTTTACCGGGTGTCTTGGAGTCCTTGAGCAGACAGACAAACAACGCGATACGACCATCAGGAGAAAATACGCCTCCCTTCATCAGCGGATCACGGAGCATTCTCTCACGTAGAGCTTGCTGTGCCTGTTTGGAGAAGTGAACGAGATCATTGGGAATGGACAGACTGACATCGAGCTTCTTGCCTTTTCGCTGGATCGACGGGACTCCCGCGAGGCTGACGACACCGACGACCCCTTTGGTCTCCAGAAGCCTTTGTGTGAGGCTCTTGTTAGCCCCTAACCATCGAGGGTAGAAGATGTCTTCTCCTTCAGGGACACGAAATCCCAACACGACGAGCCGCCCCAATCCAAAATCACGACTCAGCGTCGAAAATGCGTTGACTTGTTGTGCGAGCTTTTGAGGAAGCCAATGCGTCAACCCACTAGCCTGTCGCTTGGGAGACCATATCCATAACCCCAATCCCATCAAACACGCCAGACACATCAACCACACCCACTGCGGAATACGTAGACTCATCTTTCGCTTTTTTTTCAACGAAGCTCTCCACCTTCTCGACACAAAAAATTAAACGCGTGATACGTTATGACCAACATCAGATGTACACTTGTACACCTTTGCAACTCAAATACAAAGGAGTTGAGCGATGTTTGAAGGTGCCATTTGCCACTCTCTCGACGACAATCACGTCTTTTGGCAAGGTCAGATTCCCGACACACTTGATGTCGATGATGCGCAGTTTGAAGCCCTATGGGCGTTGCATCCAGAGACCTTCCACGAGATCAAAATGCACGGAAAACTCATCAAAACACCTCGATGGCAACAAGCCTACGGGATGGACTACCAATATACAGGGCGTGTTAACAAAGCCCTCACCATCCCACCTTTACTCGCGCCCTACCTCACATGGATGCAGGACAATATCCACCCCTCTCTCAACGGCATCCTGCTCAATTGGTACGACGCCAAACAAAAGCACTACATCGGCAAACACAGAGACAGCACCAAAAACATGGTCCCTGGAACCCCCATCACCACGTTGTCCTTCGGTGAGAGTCGCGTCTTTCGATTACGCCCCTGGCGACAAAAAGGATTTCAAGACTTTCAAGCAGAGCACGGCACTGTCTTCGTCATGCCCTACGAAACCAATCTCGCCTGGACACATGAAGTCCCCCACAACAAACAATGCACTGACAGACGTATCTCGATCACCTTCAGGGCCTTTGAAAAATGAACGCCCACTCACAGCCTGAAGAAAAAGCTTTTTACGAGTAAACCAAAGCACTTACAAAGTAGACAATATCGAACATTTGCCAAACAGCAAAACGCTGCTTAGGTTTCAAACACCTATACGAAGATGTTTGATTGTGTTATGTTTGTAACAAATGCAATGATGAAAAGTAGAATAGAGACAAAGCTTCCTGTGTTGCAAAACGGACCTACGCCCCAGGCCGAGGGTGAAACAAGCTCCAAAGCCTGACGTGATGCACCACATCGCTCTATCGCTCGGGTGTCCTCACGTCTCCCCTCATGTGACACAGATAGACTTCGCGCCAAACGCCGAAGGAAGCGAGAAGAACATATCATAGGCATCGTGAAGAAGCCTAGAAAGTGAAGCCGAACATGCTCAATGAAGTAAAATTAACAGCCCCTTGGCTCAGTCGATTAAGCAGCGACCCACAGACATTCTCCGAAGAGGAGTGGAACACACTCTACCAAGAAGCCCTCGATACTCTCGACTACATCGAAAAGAAACTCATCCACTGGGAGACCAACCCAAAAGAGACCAAGTTTATCAGGCGCATCCACAGCGCGCTCACTCGGATCTACGAAATTGGTTGGTTGCTCAGGTTACGACCGGGCCTCGATCTACTTCAAAAAATGAGCGCGCTGCTCGAATATTCACGCAAAGACTATCTCGCCCTCACCCCCTCCGACATCTCGCGCTTCTTCTCCTGTGTTGAGCTGCTGGAAAACTTGTTCACTTTGCGCAAAGAACAAAAAGAAGCCACAACCCTGCAGCTTCCACAGTGGATCGAACAACACCTGCACAATTACTTGGAGTGGCTTCACACACATCTCAAACACATCGAAGTCAACCAACAAACACCTCTACCAAACAATAACCAACACCTCGGAGAATTGCTGATCGCCAACGGTTCCATCTCTCGCTCTGAGCTAGAGTTGGCCGTCGCACAACACACACAGTTCGCGACCAACCAGACGACGCTCGATCAATATCTCGTCGAGACAGGTGCTGTCTCTCCCCAAAAGATTCAACAAACACTCGATCTTCAAGAGCGCATCAAGCCCAAAGAGGTCGCAGCGGTCTCCATTGATAGCAAAGATTTGATCGAACTCAAAAGCATCAGCGGTGATCTAAAAGCCACCCTCACGCAGCTACAAAAAGCATATGATCAGCTCGACGCTCACTCCCCCCTCCAGACTCACTTGAAACAACATCTCGACGCCCTCAGCGAAGCGCTCGACACCAAGATCAACTCCTTCTCAGGGCGGCCGGCGCCCTGGCTATTTGGTCGAATCAACCGCATGACCGAGGAGTTTTCCAGACGCTTTGACAAACAGGTCGAGTTAAAGCTGGACACAAACATCGAGTATATCGAAAAAAAACACGCAGATGTCCTCAACGACATCGTCGTCCAGTTGTTGAAAAATGCCATCGAGCACGGGATCGAATCAGCGCAAGAACGCAATGACTCACAAAAACCAATCCCCTCAACACTTCATGTCCACGTCCACCACGAAGAGTCCAACCTCGTCTTTCTTATCGAAGATGACGGACGTGGCTTCGCGAAACAACAACTCCTCCAAGAAGCACAGCGTTGTGGATTGATGCAGTCCGATGAGACCCTTGATGACGAACGTATCACTGCATTGCTGTTCGAAGAGGGCTTTGCGATCAAGCGCTCAGAGACGCATCCAGGATACGGTCTCGACAAGATCGGCCGTCGCGTCCGGGAGCTCAGAGGAGCCATCCAATACCAAACTCCTCATCACGGTGGTGCACGCTTCATTCTGACACTTCCGCTCCCTCCCTCTTATATTCACGGCATGATCGTCCAGCGCCAAGAGCAACTCTATCTGCTCCCCACAAGCATCTTGCAGGACATCCTTATCGCCAACGAAGCCGATGTCCACTACCTCCCCAACGGAGAAAGTCGGCTGCTGTGGAATGGACACCAAAGTATCCCGACCAAAACACTTCGATGCCAAAAAAGCTACTCCAATGACACCTTCCTCTCTCTCACTCACAACACCCCGACAGAGACCGAAGGATTCTATATCATCGTCAAAGGAGAAGGCCCCCCCATCGCCCTCTTTGTCGAGCAAATCCACGAAGTCTCGATGCTGGAGATTGAGTTCATCGGTTCGAGCTACATGCGCGATCCGTTGATCGCAGGTGGAGGGTTTACCAAAGACAAAGACGGACATGAACAGCCCGTCTGGCTGCTCGACACAGCGAGATTACACGCCCCTCACACACAAGCCTGATTCCATCGCCTACTGACTGCGTCTCAACACCACGATCACGCCGACCAACAAACAGAGACCACCTACAAAAGTAGACATCCCAGGCCATTCAGCTAAAAACAACAGCGCGAGCAACGCCGCACCGATCGGCTCCAATAAGAGGATCACTGAGACTGTATCCGCTCGAAGATACCGCAAAGACCAACTGATAGAGTTGTGCCCAACGAGCTGAGGGAGCAACGCCATCGACAAAAACAACCCCCAATCGGACCACTGAAACCCGACGAATGGCGAAGATGTCGCGAGCATCCCAATCGCCAGAACACACCACGCCCCCATAAGCTGCGCCGAAGCATAAGACCAAACATCCAGCGCCACCCGGACATTGCGACCAAACAACAAGAACCCACTCGCCGCGAAGGCACCGAGCAGCGCCAACGCGTTGCCAAGTAACGGCGCAGATTGCCCCCCACCTGTATCACCAAAGGCGACAATCGCCGCCCCCAACATCGCGAGCCCAATCCCCAGCCAAGTCCGCCAAGCCAGACGCTCCCCCACCAACCAAGGCGACAACAATCCCACCCAGAGCGGATTGGTCGTCACAAGCAACACAGACGCCGCAACACTCGTATACGCAAGGCTCGTGATCCAGGCCCAAAAATGAACGCCCAAACAAATCCCCGATGCCAGCAATTGCCACCGCTGCGTCAAAGAGAGGTCCTTCAATGCACGCCTTCGAGCAGGAGAGAGCCACAAAGGCAACAACACCAACGCAGAAATCGTCACCCGCCAAAACGCAATGCTCAGGCTCGGTGCCTTGGTCACACGGATCAAAATGGCTGACGCGCTGATCGCCGTAATGCCCGCACACAAAACGATGAGCAAGTGCACAAAAGAGACATCCTTTACAGACGTTTTGATAGATTGAGACTCCAAACAACTTCTCCCAAGGCAATCTTTCGGGTTGACAATCCACATGGGTGCTGTACATTCTGCGGGCATCCTGCGTCGTCCAATCGATACGATTTACGTCGCAAGTGCCTGCTACCAATTCGACAGAGCATACGCTCCCACCCAACACACAACACGTATTGTGTCACGCGATGTACAACCTTTTTGTTCTCTTTTCAATATCATGTCTGCTCTTGTATGCCCCCACTCACTCACAGGCAAAAGAGCCCACAGTCACTATACTCATTCAGCACGCGCACAAACCAACACCCCACACGGGCTTTCAACGAATCTTCGAAAAGGCACTGTCACGAGAGAAAAAGTGCACCATTCTTTCGGGCAAAGCACGGGTAAAGCAGCTTCGCAAAAGCAAGCTCATGTGGAAGTCATGTGCAACAGACACCTGCCACCAAAAGGTACGCAAAACACTGGGTGTCTCGTGTCTCATCCACGGAACCGTCTCCAAAAAGTCCCGCAAGCGGCCAGCGCGCCTCACTCTAGCTCTTTACTCCAATACGGACACAAAGGCACAGATCAGGCTCTCCTCTTTTAAAGGGGAATCTTTGGCGGACTTTGCCCGACGTGCAGCGTGGCTGGCACACCAACACCTGCCACTGGAGAAACAAGCCCACTGTGACACACAGCTCGCGTGGCTTGCACGGTACCAAGACAAACTCAAAAAGCAGTGTCGTTGGCGTAAAAAAGCCCCCCTCTGCCTTCCTTATAGATCACACACACGGCGAAACAAAGCACGCAAGACATCCATGCCTCAGCTTCATCTGTTTTTGTCCACACAAAGACAACACACTCTTCGTCTTTGCCAAAAGATGAAAGAGGCACAACGTCAGTCACTCCTACACGCGCAATTTAGGGTGATGCAGTGGATGCCTACACAAACAGCGCGATTGCAATGGCTCGGCTTCCTCCACTTGATCGAACGCCCTCTGACAGAGCCACGTCCAGCCTGGTATCCTTTGTGGAAACGGAGCGCTCCGTCAACCCGTCGCCTCTCGGAGTGGATGCAGAAACAAAGAGCCCCACTAAAAGGTGATCAAAAAAGACTCCCCTCTCGTATTGAAGAGCTGACAGATGCGGGCTTTGTGTTCACTGCCAGTCGACTACTACAGCGATGGCAGCGGACCCATCCCATCCATACATTGACCGTTCAGCAGCTCTGGAAGCTCGCCCAACTCCACGAAGAGCACGGCAAACGCAAACGAGCTTTTAAGTTGTATGCACAGATCATCCAACACCACCCTCGCTGGAAACACGCCAACAGGGTCCGATACAGCGCAGCACAGCTCGCCGAATCACAGAGAAAATATACAGCGGCGCTTCGACTGTATCGAACATTGTCCCCTTCGAGAGACAAACACAGCAAACAGGTCTACGAGCAAGCACAGCTTCGCATCGCCGACCTCCTCGAAAAGACCAAGCAGAAGATCGCCGCTGCCGAAGCGTACTATCAGTTTTATCAGCGCTTCTCTCGTTCAAAGCGCGCCGCCAAAGCGCTCTTTCGAGCCGCGAGGTTATACGAACAGCTCGGCGAGACACGAAAAGCGATGGCACATTTTCAGACCTTTTTGTACCGATATCAAGCCGATCGTCGACAGGCTCACCTCGTCCTTCAGGCGCACATCAAAGTCGTCATGGAACAGCTAGGGCCAGAGAAGTATTTCTTTCGAAGCCGTCGTCTCTATCGCATCCTCAACAAAAGCATCGAAGATCGAAGCTTTCACCTCACCCCAGAACAGCTCGAAGACGTGCGCCCTTATCTCGCGAAAGCATACTACCGCTTTGCACACTTTTACTACAAAGAATTTAAAGAGTTAAAGGTCAACAGCAACGACCTCAAGGTGCAGCGTAGACAGCTCTCCATGAAGATCCAAGAGTACGAAGAGGTTGGTCGACGACTCGAAAAACTCAAGACATTCCCATTGGATCACTGGAAGATATGTGGGAAGCTCGACATGGCAGAGGGCAAGTGGCTGATCGCGCAAGATATACAAAAGATGCCACTGCCCGTTATCCCCAACGAAAAGTGGACCCCCAAAAGCATTACGTTGTACAAAACCAAACTCAAATCGCTGTACATCGACCCCTTGCGCAGACAAAGTATTCAGCTCTATGTAGAACTACTCAAACAAGCGGGCAATCGAAAAGATACGTGCGTTCAACAAGCGATACGAGCGTTCAAACGCTTGCAACCCAAGCGTCCACTCCCACGTGTCCAAAAACAACCTCCCAAACCTCGAAAACGCCATCGCCCCCGAAGAAAACGACAACGTCAAAAGCACCTCACGAAGAAAAAGCGCTTCAAAAAACCCGTGCTGCCAAGAGAGTACAAGCTCCTCCATGACATCTGTATACGCGGTCAGGCTGCATCTTGCGAACACCTTGGGCTGACGTATGAGAGTCGCGGAACACGCGGTGCATACCACGCACGCCGATATCACGCTCTTGGCTGCTTGCTTGGGAACGCAAAGAGTTGTTACTTTTTGGGACGTTTGTACATGTCTGGAAGAGGTGGAAAGAAGAACGTCACTTCGGGTATCAAAGCGCTTGAGCGAGGATGCCGAAGACTCCACCTCAAGAGCTGTCAAATGTTGCGCAACCATCACAAAAGGTCGCAGGACTTTGTGGGACAATGCAAGCTGTGGACAGCGCGTCGGCAGGCATGTCACCTCAGCGCAAGTCACGATTGTGCAGCGCTCGCACGGAGAAGTCGCCACCCCGATATCCAGGCTGGATTTCCGAGACTTGAGCAACGATATCTTCACAAGGCCTGTCAACTTGGACATCGTCGTTCATGCCGAACAGCGCCACTTTCCCCGAAGACGCTGCCCTGGCGTCCATCGACACAACGAGCTGGTCCCTCCTCACATAAGGCCAAAAGGAGACAAAAGTGATACATATCCGAACGATTCTTTGCTTACTCATAGCGTATGGATGCTTCCTCTCATCGCTCACCTTCGCCTCCACGACGCGCCCAGCCAGCCAACCAAGTCTCTCGCGCACATCTATCCCCAAGCTCCCCACCCCCAAAGGACATCCCCTCTTACAGACATGGCACAAACAGTACGCACAATCCAAAGGGAAAGAGCGCGTTTCAACGCTGATACAGATCGCCAAATACGGCGTGAAAGCACCCAAAAAGATCCACCGCTACGTCTCCTCCATCGTCACACGTGCCTTGTGGGATACAGCTCCAGAAGTGCGTCTTCGAGCTGCACAACAATTATTCTTCCTCAAAGCTCGCTATACTTGGACATTCCGCGCCCTCTCGTATCACATGAACGATCCATCGGCGAAGGTCCGCGCTGCCATCGCCGAAACACTAGGATATCGGGTCAAGAAGCCAGCACCTCATATTATGAAAGCCTTATACGCACACCGACTTGATCCCGATGAACGTGTTCGCAAAGAGGTGTTTGGTGCGCTTGGAAGGCTGCTCAAGACAAAGATCGTCAAGCAGCCCTATATCCTGAAGAATGCACTTGAGGACACCTCCTTGGGTGTCCGTCGAGAGGCTTGCTTATTTGTCTACTCCCTGGGACATAAGGCCAGCGTGATTCTCCCAACTCTTCACAAACTCGTGCGCAAAAAGCGCTCCCCTCGCATTCAACTTATCCATGCGATCGGTGCCGTCTCCACGTCCTCATACGAGAGCGTCCGGCTCCTTGGGGACATCGCTTTGAAAGGCAGTGAGAAAGAGCGTATCGCAGCGATCGAAGCGCTAGGCTCGCTCACGAAATTCGACACCCAATCACTGCTCTACATGAGCCAAGCGCTCGCGTCCTCCTCTGTTCAACTTCGTCTCAAAGCCCTCCAAGGACTCGCGCAGATCGGAAAAACATCCCCGGCACATGTCCTGCCTGTACTGATATCAACGCTCTACGATCGAGACGCCTCTGTTCGTTGGACGACCCTATGGGCCATTGGGCAGCTTGGACACAAAGCCAAGATGATGATCCCCTTTGTCGACGCCCGCACTGGAGATTGGATCAACCGTGTCCGTATCAAAGCCATCTACACACTCGCGGACATTGGTGGGTACAAAGCTCTGTGCGAACAACTCCAACATCGCTCAAAGCTAAACAAACGCTATGCCGCCAATGCGATCGAACAATTGGGAACAGACGCACGCTCTATCCGCTCTTGTGTGTGGGGTGCCTGGAAAGACGCGAAGGGCTCCGTCAAAGAAACGCTGACAAGAGTCCTTGGTTCGATTGGCATCTCTTCTAAAGCGTGGCTCTCACCAATCGAAAAGATGACCATGTCGAAGCGCTGGAGTGAGAGAGAGGCTGCGATACAGGTCTTCACAAAGCTGAAACAAACCACCCCCACGCTCAAACAAAAGTTGATGTCATTAAGCCAAGACAAAGACGAGCGTGTGCGTTATGCTGCAAAGAGAGCGCTTCGTGTGCTCTACAAGTCGACCCCACGTCCGACCTCACAGAAGGTGCGAAAAGGAGACAAAAGATGACAGATATTGAGATCGCTCAAAGTGTCCAACCGACCCACATCCGAGATATCGCGGCCAAAATCGACATCCCCGAAGATGACCTTGAGATGTACGGAAAATACAAGGCCAAGCTCCCGCTCTCCAGACTCAACGAAGAGAACATCAAGAAGAGCCAGCTCATCCTCGTCACCGCGATCACACCGACACCTTCAGGAGAAGGCAAGACCACGACCGCGATCGGCCTCAACGATGGACTCAATCGCATCGGTAAACGTTCGGCTGTCGTCCTGAGAGAGCCTTCTCTTGGTCCTGTCTTTGGCATCAAAGGAGGTGCCGCTGGTGGTGGTTACTCACAGGTCATCCCAATGGAGGATATCAACCTCCACTTTACAGGCGACTTTTCGGCCATCGAGAAGGCCAACAACCTGCTCGCCGCGATGATCGACAACAACATTCAAAACAAAAAACGCAGCCTCAACATCGATCCACGTACGGTCTTCTGGAAGCGCTGTATGGATATGAATGACCGCGCCCTTCGTAACATTGTCGCCGCGCTAGGTGGACGTTCAGGTGGTATCCCCACAGAGACAGGGTTCAACATCACCGCAGCCTCCGAGATTATGGCGATCCTGTGTTTGAGCAACAGCCTCGCGGAGTTCAAACAAAAATGCGGTGAGATCTACGTCGGCAATACATTCGACCGTACGCCCGTATTTGCCAAAGAATTGAACGCACAAGGTGCGATGGCTGCCCTGATGAAGGACGCGATCAAACCCAACCTCGTCCAATCCCTCGAAGGTAACCCTGCTTTTATTCACGGTGGACCGTTCGCCAACATCGCACAAGGAACCAACTCCATCCTCGCGACAAAGCTAGGTATGTCACACGCCGACTACGTCGTGACAGAGGCAGGCTTTGGCGCAGACCTTGGCGCAGAGAAGTTCCTCAACATCAAATGTAGACAGGCGGGTCTCTCTCCCAAAGCCGTCGTCGTCGTCGCGACGATCCGAGCCCTCAAATACCACGGCGGCAAACCTCTCAAAGAACTGCAAAGCGAAGACCTCACAGCGCTCGAAAAGGGCATGGCCAACCTGGAAAAACATATCGAAACCATCCAACATTTTGGATTGCCCGCTGTCGTCAGTATCAACAAATTTACCTCCGATACAGACGCAGAGGTTAAGCTCCTTCAAGAGCGATGTGAGGCGCTTGGTGTCCGCGTCGCGCTCGCAGAAGGCTGGGCCAAAGGTGGCGAAGGATGTGAGCTCCTCGCCCAACAAGTCGTCGAAGCCACCAAAGAATGCACAGGTCCATTTGTTCCTTCCTACGATCTTGAAGATGACATCCCCACAAAGATCGAAAAAGTCTGCCAAAAAGTTTACGGCGGCAAAGGCGTAACCTTCGCCAAGAAAGCCAAAGTACAGCTCCGCCGCTTCGCGACACTCGGCTTTGATAAGCTCCCCATCTGTATCGCCAAGACCCAAAAGTCTCTCTCCGATGATGACAAAAAGATCGGACGCCCAACGGACTTCGATATCCATATCCGCGAATTTGAGATCGCTGCAGGTGCAGGCTTTATCATCCCTATCGCTGGTGAGATCCTCCGAATGCCTGGACTTCCAGGCGTCCCATCTGCCGAACACATCGACATCGACGACGAACACAACATCACTGGACTCTCCTGAGCCTCCTCACCTCCCTGTTCCCCAACTTGTCCAGTGACTTCTTCTGCTCTCCCCTCCATACCCAGCTTGTCCAGTGACCTCGTCTGCTCCCCCCTCATACTCAGCTTCTCGTTCTCCTCTCTCATTTCAATGTTCTGATATTTCCACACAAACTTGTAATTTTTACGCAACCGATCACATCAAACCTCCGAGAATGGAGTACACCCGACGTCTGACTGTATTCTCGTAGAGAGATAGAGATAACAACCGCTCAAAAGGAGTCTTCCCATGGCCATCAACGGTGTCGACAACGTCCAAAAACAAGAACCACCGCCACCACCACCTCCGCCGCCACCACCACCCAAGAAAGCCCCTGATCTTAACAAGGCCAAGGCTGGCGAATTTACGAAGGCCAAACCCAAAGCGGAAGAGAAACTCCTCGGCAAGCCAGAGAACCCAGTCAAGCCAGAGGCCCCAGAAGCCACAATTGCAAAAGATGCTCCCAAGGTGGCCGCCAAAAAAGAAGACGCCAAAGCAAAACGTCTCGCCCAAAGGCAGGCGATCGTCAAACCCAAAGCTCCAACAGATGCGCAGCCAAAACCTGTCGAAGCACAGCCAAAACCCGCCGAATTAGAGCATGGCTTTGCGCCAACACCTGGTGACAGCTCTGCGTCTCCACATGTCGGTACAGGGACACTCGCTTTTGGCACAAACGGTGAGACGACCTTCCGCATCCAAAAAGGCCAAAAACCACCCTCCGCCACATTTGAAGATGGCACATACTCAGGCAAAATCGAGAGCGGACCATTTGCCAACGCATCCGCCACAGTCACAGTTGAAAAGCCCGGTGAAAACGGAAAGTCAATGGTGACATTCGATCTCACCACAAACGTCGGTCTCAAAAATGGCGCCTCCATCGACAAGGCAGGTACAGGCGTCAGCGCAGCAAACTCTATGGGTGTCACCTCGAAGAGTATCTTCAAGGTGGAGATGGATCCCAAAGACGCCAAAGCCATCGTCTCAGGCGAGCTCCCCATGCCCAACCCACTCGATCCTGCTTCGCTCCCCACAGGCAGCAAGCTGATCACGCGTTCCGAAAACTTTACCAACAGCGAATTTGGCGCGACGTTCCGAGGAATTGGACTCGACACAGGCCACAAGACAGCGGAAGGAACAGGCTTCGCAGTCGAAAAGCTCGACGAGAACACAGTGCGCATCTCCTCCGGCCCCTTCGATCGGGTCAATCAATCAGTGGGACTGGGAGTGTCCTTCGGAGCTGGAGAGAAGAAAGTCGGTGTTGGCGCAGGTGTCGACAAGATGTTCCTCGATGCCAAGACCAAGTCCGTCGAGCTTGACATCTCCACTCCTGAAGGCAAAGAAGCATACAAAAACTTCATCGAGACTGGTGAGATGCCCAAAGAGGGACCAGGTGTGGACAAGTACATGTCTGTACGCACCATCAAATCCCACCACGAGCTCGGTGCCAAACTCGACCTCGGCCCGATCAGCTTTGAAGGCAAACTCGCACAAGGAGCCCAGCTCCGCGAAGTTGAAGACGCCACAGGCAAACGGTATGAGCTGCTCTCTGGCCCTGAGGGAGCCAAGAGCAAAACGACGTGGAGAGTCGGTGAAAACGGTGAAACAACCCTCGACAAGTCTTCCATCCCTGTCGACAGCAATCTCCCAAGTATGCTCAGGTCAGTTGGGATCGATGCAGGCCCTAACGCACGACTGGAGCTCAACGCAGAAGGCGCGAACGCCGTCAAAGACGCGACCATCAGCCACCTCAGAACACGTCTCCTCCAAAACCAACGTATGCTCGGCAGCCAAGAACTCAGGGAGCTCGCTGGAAACAAAGCCCTCTCCAACACAGAGTTCATGGAAAAATTCCAGGCCGCGTTGCCCGAAAACTACTACGATCGCTCGAACGCTATCCCCTCGCAGTTGATCAGTCCTCTGACGATCGACATCGCGAGCGCCAAAAACCCCACAGAGGTCGCGCTCGCGCTCGGTTCCAACAGATACGCCGGGAACTTCAACCAGCCTGGTTACATCCTCACACAGGTCGCCGTAAACAACAGAGGCCTGTTCTCCCATCCAGGTGTCCAGGTCGTGAACTAGGTCGCTCAAATCCCCCTCCCAAGAGAACCCGCTCCTCAGAAAAAAAGAGTCTTCTCCGTACACAAAACACATCACTTGTGTATCATCTCTACACACCGTTTTCTCGTGTACAATTGTGAGGAGTGTTCTCTTGTCAACATCAAACATGCCAACAGACTGGGACGATCATCATGGGTGGGAACACCACTACAGTGCCTTGTTGTCCTCTCCCAGTGAATATTCACAATACACAGACAGCGCAGGCAGCTTCTCATTCCCAAAGCTTGGTGAGTTGATGCGGACACTCCGCACACAACACAGCACAACATTGTGGTTCCCTGGTTGTGGTGTCTCCCCACTCCCCCGTTTGTTTGCGCTCTGTGGATTTGACGTGTACGCCACAGACATCTCCCCCACTGCTCTCTCCTTTCAACGACAAAACACAACGTTCGTTCAGGAAAAAGCCAAGACATTTCTCACAGCACAGTCAGCTCCCCACAAAGGAACATTACACGTCGAAAGGCACGACTTTCGCGAAGCATATGGACACCATCGCTTTGACGCGATCTTCAACATTCGGGCAATACAAGGACTGCCACCACAGAGCATGAAGCGCGCACTTCACACTCACTACGACGCATTGAGGATGGGCAAGACCGTTTATTTCGATACGATGAATGTGGATGGTGCGCCGCGTATACAATTCGAAGAGTTGCTGCTCATGGTGGGATTTCACGTCCCACTTGTCGCTCTAAACAGGTGGTACCATACGGCGCTGAAAGAGACAGGACTCGCCTATGTCTTTGTCATGGGACGTCCGATGTTGTGGCAAGTTGAAGGTGAAGAGGAGAACAAGCGAGGTAGCGCCCAATTACGGGCATTGACGAAGGAATACGAAGCGCGCGCCCAAGTAGAGCGAAAAAAGGAGCGTATGCAACTCGATATCGACGACAAGATCGCCCACATCATCTATGCGACAGGCTAGAGCTATGACAGCTCACGTTCCATCCACTCCACCGCAAATGAAACAAACGCCTGCGCCGGTATAAGCTCGGCTTCGACGTCTCCAACGCATCCTTTACAGACGACACCTTCTTGCAGATAGTCGAGCAAGATCTGAGAGAAGTAGTCTTCACCGCGCTCCCACTCTTTGATGCCATATGTATCATCAAGACTCTCAATCCACTGTTCCCCAGTATCAGCGCGCTCATAGCGCAAACGTACGCGCCTCTTGTCAGGGATATCTGCCACATACTCAGCCCAGTGAGTCAACGTCACAGTGTCCACATCAGCCCCCAAACGTAGCACATATCCGTGACATTCAGTGAGACGCTCAAGAGGCGACCCGACACCGTGGTAATCGTGAAGGGGCATCCCGCCTAACAGATGCTCAGCGAGTCGACCACACGCACCAAAGCGAGCGGCCGCATGATCCGCGAAGGTGACTCCATGACGTTGTCGAAAGATCTCCGCAAAGATCCCCATATCTTCGACATCAACAGGTGTTGTTGAGACATCAAAAGGTTCATCGGGATCGGCGCCCAACACAACCAATAACGTCCCCTCTGGACCAAGAACATCGAGCAGAGCGTCACATAAGGCCTCAGCACCACCTTCGACAGTACCGACCTCGCGCATGCTCACATGCACCATCAATGTCGCCCCAGCAGGAATCCCCAACTCCCGAAGCTGTTGGCACAATGTCGATGTCGTGTGCATATCACGCTCCTTTTCGTCGTTCGGCCCGCTTCTCTTCTTGTTGTTTTACCCGCGCCTTTTTTCCGAACAACATGACCATCCCAGCAACACCAATCGCCCCATATACAGCCACACTTGTCCACATCAGATAAGGCAGATGAGGTAGCAGCTCACGTATGTTGTTTTTTGAAGGCAACAACAAGCCGGAGGGGACTTTCAGATTCATCACACCGAAGAAGAACGAGGTCACAGGAGTGAGTGTCAGGATGTAGCTCCCCAAGATACTTTGTTTCCACGCAGAGGTCACAATCACCGCGACAAAGAATGGCACAACCCACAAGACGAAAAGCGAAAAGAAGAAACCTTTTGAGCCGAACAACTCCCGCAACACCATGATCGCAAAGATCAACGTCCCAAACATGCAGCACAAGCCCACGCGAGCCGATAACGGCGGCATATCCAAGAAGATCTTCCCATCAGACGCGGACAACTTCATCAAGACCCAAAAACTCACCCACGTCATCACGATAAACGATAGGCCGTAAAACAAATTGGAGGAAGCGTCGCTGCGCGGTAAAATTCTCGAATGGCCGAGCTTCTTGGCCCGACGTAAGCCCTTGATGTACGTGAACCATTCCGGCGTCACCACGTGCACCAACAAAAACGCCATCACCCCAGAGAGGAAAAAGAAGATGTAAAACATACTCATCCCATACGTCTCTGGAGACAATCGGCCGATCTGCTTGAGGAAACGGTTAAACACACGTACCTGTGTCAAAAAAGGCCACAGACTCCCCATCAACAACAACTGAAAGGCCGCAAAGAGACCAAGTGAGTATGTTTTCGAGAAAGCATGGTTGTGTTGTTGTCGCCACTTGCGCACCATGATCACGAAGCACGTCAACAACAACAAGCCCTGGATCAACAGCGTGTATGTCGTCGGATGGATCGGCTGACTAAAGAATTGAACATCTTGCCATCGCTGTAACTCTTCAATCATCTTTTGACGGGCGATCCCCGTGCGATGTTGGGTCAACTCCTCCATCACGATGCCGTAAAATGTCGGAAAGATCGTGACAAAGCCCAAAAAGGTGAAGCCAAAACGGTTGAGCATCGGCATAAAGATATACAGCGACACGACAAAGAAGACCGCGGCGAAGTTTGATAAACGACTTGACCACCGCACTTTTGGTGTGATCATCCCCGAGACCATGCCGAACATGTGGTACAGCATGACCGTCGAAAAGAACACGCCGTAAAAATGGAGCACTTTCAGCAACGAGATCTTGCCATACACGACGATCACAGCCATGAAAGGCAACGTCAACGCAAACAAAACGTACTCACGAATCGGTAGCCCAAAGAGATACCCAAAGATCTTGCTGATCGGACTCATCGGCGTGAGGCGCTGAAAGTTCAGCGTCCCACTGTGTTTCTCTTGGGCCATCCCCGCAGCCACCCGACTCGTCCCCAAAAACATCATCACGATGCTCTGCAATACGAGAATCGGGACAAACGCCCCTTTCGCAGCAAGCTCCGTAGACTTTCCGCGCTCGACGACGTTGAGAAAGACCGCGAGGAACACAAAAGAGGTCGTCGTCAACATGATGATAGACCACGCGATCAACTGCTTCCAGCGGAGTCTCGCGCGCGCACACTTGATAAAGATGGGGTTGCGAAAGATGTTCCACATTGGGATTCGTTCGTTTGTCATGTGACCTCCCTCGCGCCGACCTTCAAGAAGATGTCTTCCACATCCATCTTGTCCTCGTAAAATGCTTTGACACGCACACCGTCGTGGATCAACTTCGCCAACAAATCAGCAGCCTCCTCATCATCTCCAGAGAACCGAATCCGCACGGACTGTCCTTCACTCTCACAAGACTCGATGTGTGGATGCCCAGCAAGACACGCCTCGGCTTTTGATGTCTCGGACAAAATCTCCATCACCCACAACGTATGAGGATTCATCTGCGCGATGATATCGTCGATCGCACCGTCTATCACCAGCTCACCACGTTCCATGATCCCGATAGACGTGCAAAAATCCGCAAGCTCCGTCAGGATATGAGAAGACACCACGAGCGTCTTGCCCAACGCCGCCATCCCACGCAAAGCCTCGCGCAGCTCAATACGCGCCATTGGATCGAGTCCACCAGCGGGCTCATCGAGCAACATCACTTCAGGTTCGTGTAAGAGTGTCTTGGCGAGGATCAAGCGCTGCCTCATCCCCCGCGACAGCGTCCCAGAGAAAGCGTCTCGCTTGGCCGTAAGGTTGGCAAGTTCTAGACATTCATCGATGCGTTGTTTGCGCTTCTCCACAGGGATAAAGTAAGCGCTCGCAAATAGATCGAGAAACTCCCACACCTTTAACTCTTCGTATACAATCGGGAGATCCGGCATATAGCCTAGCAGCTTGTGGACATCTTGGGGCCGCTCCGCGATATCGACGCCACCGACAAACACATCGCCGTAAGTGGGCTCCTGTAACGTCGCAAGGACCTTGAAGGTCGACGTCTTTCCAGCACCATTGGGACCAATTAAGCCAAAGATCTCCCCCTTGGGGACGTGTAGATTGAGATCTTTGACGGCGGTAAAGTCTCCGTAGTCAACGCGCAAATCGACGGTTCGGATCATCGCGTCTTGTGAAACATCCATCAATTACCATCTCCATTTGAAAAAACACTTGCAGGCTTCGTATGATGCCCCCTGATATACACCCTCTTCCCCAATGATGCTTGTCTTTTTCGCGTGGTCCTTAAAACTTACCTTGCAAACCACCGACGATTTGCATCGGCGCGCCAGCACGAATCCCCTGTGGACGGCGCGTCGAAATATACACACTGTTGGTGAGGTTTTTACCTGAGACAAAGACCCCCACACTCCGTCGTCCCAGACGGAAGGTGTAACCAATGCGCGCGTTCAGCAAAAAGCGTCCATCAATCATCCCAACGAGACCATCGACAGAAGGCAGTTTTGTTGCGCCTTTGTCCGTCGTCTGCTCACTGACATAGTTGGCCGAGACCATCATGTTCAACCCAACGGGAAGCTCCAAGCGCAACGTCGCAGTGAGCGTATGTTCGGGAGCATAGGGGAGACGATTCCCCTCGAACTTACCGTCGGCAAAGATCGCGACAGGTACCCACGTGTAGGAGAGCTGGAGTGGCAGTCGGAGTGGGGCCTTCAAGAAGGCTGGCAGGTCAAAGGTCACGCTCGCCTCACCACCTGCATGGAAGGTCTGACCAGCGTTGATGATCGTCTTTCCGAGATTGTTGGGATCACTTGCGACCGCACCACTCGACTCAGAGGGTGGGATGACTTGGTTTTGGAAGTCCATAAAGAACGCCGCTGCCTGGAACATAAAGTAATTTCCGCGCCTCATACGAAGCCCCAACTCGTAATTCCACGAAAACTCTGGATCTAGCTGAAGATCCTCACCATCCGACGTAATCGAATCTTTTGTGCGAGGAGGCGCGAAGCCACGGTGCACACCACCAAACAGAAAGACCCCCGGTGAGACCTCAAAGGAGATCCCAATACCTGGGATTGGCGCGACCATCGTGCTGTTTTCGCTGACATTGACGTCTGTCGGGACAGAAGAACCATCAGGCTGCGTCACGCGGGTGCGGTCGAGCCTACGATGAAACCACATCGACTCAAAACGAAAACCAGGCGTGATTTTGAGCTTGCGATTGAGAAACATAAAGCTGTTTTGAACGTAAGCCGCGATGGCGAACAGATCTCTCGACTCCTGGTCACGGATCGAACCTGCAGGGGATTGAGCGGTCTCACCATTCAGGTATTGCTCGTCACCATGCTCGTAGTGAAAACGGACACCTGCAATCAACTCATTCTCGACAGGCCCCAAGCTGTACTCCACAGTATAACGCGACTCAAGTCCCGTAACACCGAACTCCCTGTTGCGATTCCCGGTCGAATCTTTGAAGAAGATGCTGCTACCATCAGCGACTCCCTTTGTGACTTCACTGTTACTACCGTCGACAATACGGTTGACGTTGCCTCCGTCTCCACTGCGATTGAAGTCCTGTCGCTTCCAATAACGTCGAACAAAGTGAGCGTAGAATTGAGTGTTGATCAATCCAGCCATACCCAACAGGAGCTTGTGGTTGAGCGAACCTCCAACCCGACGAATGGGGAAGCGGTCATTGTACGCGTGGTTCGCGAAAGGGTCATTCTCGTATTGTGGTGTGGTGAGGCCGAGGTAGGTCGCGTTGGACATCTCATCGTAAAACTGCAGCTTCACACCGAGGATATTGTAGGGTGTAATGCGAACGACCATCTTTCCGCTCACGTCTGTCGCGGACAGATTGAGCCTTGTGGGTCCAGTGTAGCGTTGATGCAGGACCTCAAACAGGTAGCCAAAGCGTTTATTGATGGTATCTCCGACACTCGCCTGTGCCTGGAAGTAGTCGTAGCTTCCATAACGAGCTTCTGCTGTCAGTTGGAACTTGCGAGGAGGTGAGCGGGTGATAAAGTTGAGGACACCGCCGATCGTCTGTGGTCCCCACAAGATAGCACCACTCCCCTTCACGATCTCCAGACGCTTCATCCGTTCGATACGAGGTGTGTAATACAGCTCAGGTTCTCCGTAGGGTGCCATCGCGATAGGGACGCCATCTTCGAGCACCAGAATCTTTCGTCCACGGACGGGATCGAGACCACGAATCCCGATGTTCAGGCGTAAACCCATGCCATCTTCGGCGTAGACGTTGACACCGGGCATTGTGCGCAGCGCCTCTCCCGCGTTCAAAGGGGTGCGGGATTTCAACTCTTTTTCATTCATCACATCGGCAGAGCCAGCGACACTATCAAGTTCAGCGGGACGTTCACCGATGACGTCCACGCGGGGCACCCAAATCGCCTTCTTCTTTCGCTTCCTTCGTACTTTGCGTCTCGTCTTCACGTTGCGTCTTTTGATGACTCGACGCTTTACGCTTCTCTTCACTGTACGTCGCCGCTTCGAGGGCATTCGCTTTGCAGCTGGACGCTGGGCTGGTTTTGTGGATGTTTCTTTGGACGCTTGTTTGCGAGCTTTTGGCTGCGTCTTGGGAGGGATTGTACGAACAGACGTTTTTGTGGTTTTTGCGCCTGTCTCGGTCGCTTGCTTTGCCTCCTCGGCAAAACTGAATGGCATCGCGCAAACGAACGCACACACAAACACACACAGAAAAACAGACATGTTTCTCTGCGCTGCTGGAGTAATGCTTGCCACATAAGAGTTCGTAACGTCTGCTCTTGGGCGAGCGAGATGAACTTCACGTTGCATAAGTATGGTTCCCCATCATCGTCATTTCCCGCAAGAGCACGTACATCAACCAAACGCCTGCACCCGACATAAGTGGCACAGACGCAAAGAGACATGCATCCTCGAAGGAAACGGAGTGGATATGTTCGACAACAAAGACCAAATTGGCTTACTTTTCCTTCACTTATAGAGAGAAGAAGAAGTAGGACACTTTGATCGCTTCTAACGCAAGCGGGAACCTAGCAAAGTCCACAAAGGCTGTCAAGAATCCCTTCTGTAGAGGATGTATAGCCCGAGCATGACTCACTCATCGCCCTGTCCACCGGGTTGACAAGCAAGAGGAATGCAACTATGCTATGAAAATCTATGACAATTTGCCCAAAGCAACGTGGGAGAAACTCTTTTGTCTATTCAGGTGTGTATGCGATTCATCTCGCTCATCACGATTGGCTCGTTGTTAGCAGCCTCCTGTGTCCTCGGCACAGGACAACAAGCCTGCGCACGTGATAGTGACTGCGCTCCCATCGAACGCTGTGCAGGAGGGTTTTGTCAGCCATACACCTCAACAAGCGAGACACACATCACCAAAGAAAACACCACCACTGAAAACAACACCTCCCAAGAACCCTCTCCTCAAGAATCCTCGACGCAAGAACCAACCGCCCTCGACCGCGAACAACGTCCAGAACAAGATGCAAGCGCTCCAGAGCTTCCATCAGGCGTTCGTTGTATCAACGGACAGACCCGTCCATGTAGTGAGAATGTCGGCCTCTGCAAAGTCGGCCAACAAACATGTAAGGACAACCGTTGGGGTCTCTGTGTGGGTGGTATTTTGCCTGGGTTCGAGCTTTGTGACGAGAAAGACAACGATTGTGACGGCGAGGTTGACGAGGATTTTTCGGACAAAGGACAACCCTGTGAAAACGGTGAGGGAGTATGCAAAGCAACAGGGACATGGCTTTGCAAAGACACGCTGCTCGAATGTAACGCCCAAATAGGGACGCCGCAAAAAGAAGTCTGTGACGGCAAGGACAACGACTGCAACGGAAAAGTCGATGAGCTTCAGGAGTGTGGTCTACTCCAAGGTCGCTTTGCGTTTGGTGGAGGAAGAGGACTTGGAATATCCAGCCAATACCGCGCACATATACGCATCACACCGACACTTCAGACATCGCCCTCAACGACGAAGAGCAGCCGCTACACACTTCGCGTGGGCTTCGCTCCCAATCGATAATCCCAACCAAGCAAAGAGGACAAAGCCATGCTTCCTTCACGCATCCCCACCGCAGTCATCGCGCTGCTTTGCCTTGTGTTGTTGCTCTCACCGACACAACGAGCGCAGGCAGATGTACCCAAGGTGCTCAATCTGCAAGGATATCTGACCGACGCAGCAGGCAAACCTAGCGTGGGGAACGTGAGCATACGCTTTCGTCTCTACAAAGACACCACAACAACCACCCACTTGTGGGAAGAGACACACACAGTCGCGCTAAACAATGGACATTTCTCTATTACACTCGGTACAAAGAAAGCGTTGACCACGACACTCTTCCTCAACAACACCAATCTCTACGTCGGCATGAAGGTAGACAGTGATCCCGAGATGAAACCACGTGTGAAGGTGACAAGTTTGCCCTTCGCGATGGTCGCACAGAGCCTGCCGAAGAGCACCTCCCTTAACATCTCGGAGCTTAAGGTCAACGGCAAGACAATTATCGACACAACAGGCACTTGGAAAGGCCCAACGCAAGGATTACAAGGTCCAACAGGCCCAGCCGGGCCCGTTGGACCCAAAGGCGCGACAGGACCAGCAGGCCCCAAAGGCGCTCCAGGCAGCATAAAAGCCTTCAAGTGTCCGACAGGGACATTCCTCACAGAGATCACGAGCGCTGGCGTCGCCATCTGCCGTACAACAGCCGGAAGTCAGCTCACCTATAAGAGCCAAAATTACTACAAACTCCCAACTGCAGCCAACACATCCTCTGCCCTGACTATCCATCCCCATAGTGACACAGCCCTCACGCTCCTGCTCAACGACGTGACAAATAAGCGTCTGTTGACCTACTATTCAAGCAACGCAGGTGCAGGCTGGACCTCTGCGGGCAACGTGAGCTATACGGCGCTTGGTGCGGCGAGCTTCTCCCACCGCTTTACACAAAGCGCCAGCAACAGCAGCATCATCGTCGGATGGCGTAACGGAAATGCCGGAGGCATCACTCAAATTTACAACAACGGTAAGAGTTTGGTGCGGCGCCTGAGCATCGCGAACGTCAGCAACGGCTTTAACGGTATCTGCAACAAAACAGGAACGTGCAGCGTATACGCACTGTACAGACCCTCATCGACCTCGTACAGCTTGCGACTTTACGGCTCGACAAATGGAGGGAGTAGCTGGAGCACAGGACTCAACCTCACAGGAAACGTGATCAGCGTGTACCAACATTACTGGTCTGGCAACTACTTCTTTTTACGTATCCGATATCGCTCTGGGACAACAGGAAGTTACTACTATCGCCTTTACAGAAGCACAGATGGCCGTTCATTCTCGCTTGTCCGAAACAGCACGGCCTCCTTCTCGATCAACGCGATCAACAAAAACATCATCCAATTGTCCGGTAGCCCTCCCATGCAAAGTACCAACGGCGGCAGCTCTTTCAGCCCAGGCGTTCCCAGTATTTACAGACTCCCAAACGTCTCAGGCTGTCGTCGTGCAGGGAATACAGCGATCTTCTGTTCATCCTGTCCAACCAACATCGATCCAAAGCTCGCGTCGGGGTTATTCCCATGTCACGGTATCCCTTACGGGGCGACGACCACACCGACAAGAAGCAATCCATCCCCCACAGGGAATACGTATTTTTGGATCGACACCTACTACATTTACGTTCATAAACGATAAAGGTCCGCGACTTGAGCGCCCATACAAAACAGCGAGGCGCTCTCATTCAAGTAAAGGAACGCGAGATGGCATTCACACCTTCCATTCAACAAGGTCCCATAAGACAGTTTTTGACGCTCGTCTTTTTGTTGTTGTGTTTGTTTTTCACGACAGGTTGTCCCAAAAAAGCTGACATCAGACCGGACAGAGGACCAGATGGGGTCAGACCCGGCCCACAAGATCTCCCACCAAGCTCCCGTCCTATCGTAACGTCTTCCATGAAAGAAGGGATCCTCTACTACAAGATCTCCAACACGAGCGGACGTACATTTCACCGGGTACAGATCACCATCCGAGGCCAGGAGTGTGAAGGACGTAGACGAAAACGCTACTGGAGCAAGATCCACCAACGCCCCATTTTTGATGGCGCGACACAACGATTTAGTTGGGCACCTGCTGCACAATGTGAACAATTCAAGGTGTGGGCCCTCGCGCTACGACCGAGACACAAAGGGTTACGAGTCAAGATTCATCGGCTACGTCCACCTTATGTCACCTACAGTATTTACAATCTCTCCCGCACAGAGACCTTTCGAGGGTTCCTCATTCACATCACAGGCCGCGAATGTAGCAGCCGCTCAGGTTTCTCCCACCGCCGACTCATCAGCTTCCGTCGCCTGCCCCCACGCTCCAAACTGACACAGCGACTACGTCTGCGACACATGTGTGGGACAGTCCGTGTCCGCGTCCTCAAAATGACCCCAAGCCTACGGCGGAAATACCTTCGATACTACCAGAAAAAATTGCGACGCTATCGCAACCGCTACCCCACAAGACGACATCCGACTCGACGCCCACCGCAACGACGCACCAACCCCAACCGCTACCCCGAAGAAGTCTGAGCCCCCACAAAAAGAACAACACCAAGCCCAAACACCACACAAACCAACTCCCCTGCACGTTCCCTTCAACACTCCCACACCAATCCGGCATCGATTGTGCAAAGCCACTCTTCCCAGAAAGACTGTTGTGCTGTGTGTCGTTGTAACATAAGGTGTTTTTTTAGGAGGCAAGATGAAAACAAGTCCACGTTCCATCAGATTTTTGAGGGTAGGTTTCTTTTTTTTGATGCTCTCTGCGTGTTCTTGGTTGGTCGCTTGTAGTGCTCCAAACCTTAGCAACCCGGGCACAGGGTACACAAACAACGACAACAACAGCAAAAATGGTGGCAACAATAACAATGGCGGAAATGTAGGTCAGCCCACCACATCGCCAGATGCCGGTCCCATCCAGTCCGGGAAACAAAGTGGTTGGGGTTCCAATATCGGGACCGGTGGCGCACAGGACATCGGACAATTTAGAAAAATCATCGAATCAGGTGAGATCCCACACCCCAATACACTTGATGCCAATGGTTTCTTCTCCGAACACCACACACAGCTGCCCGCCCCGACATGTGGAAAAACCTTCTGTCTTCACGGAATGCTCGCACGCAATAAGAGTTTTATCGGCAATGAGACCTACCACGTCTTACAGCTCGGCATGAACTCCTCAACAGATGTCAGCAAGCTCCCAAGATTGCCCCTCAACCTCGTCGTCGTGATCGACACGAGCGGTTCAATGAAGAGTCAAAACAAGCTCGAATATGTCAAGACAGGCCTCAAGCTGATGCTCGACAAGCTGCGACCAGAAGACACCCTCGCGATCGTCCATTACAGCACCAAAGCCGAAACCCTTCGCCCCGCACAAGCTGTGACGGCAGACAACAAGAGTGCAGTCATCGACCTGATCGATAAACTCAGGGCCACTGGCGGTACAAACATCTACGACGGTCTCAAGCTCGGCTACGAAGAGTGTCTCAAACAATCCTCAGACAAAAAACAAAACCGCGTGATTTTCCTCTCCGATGGAAAAGCGACACAAGGGATCATCCAAACAGACAAGATCCTCGAAATGTCCAACCAATACGTCAAAAAAGGACTTGGTCTGACGACGATCGGTGTGGGACTCTCCTTCAACGTCACGTTGATGCGTAGCCTCGCAGAGTCCGGCAGTGGGAACTACTACTTTTTGGAAAGTCAGGAGGCCATTCGAGAAGTCTTCCAAGACGAGATGGATTACTTTGTCGTCCCCATCGCATACGATATCAAGATCTCCGTCGCACTCGGCAACTCATACACACTCACCGAAGTCCTCGGGACAAACCTGTGGCAAAACACCAATGAAGGTGGCAGCATCTATATCCCGAGTGTCTTCCTGACAGGTCGCACAGCCCATGACGATCCCAAAGCAGGACAAGGTGGACGTCGTGGCGGTGGTAGCGCGATCATGTTGCGATTGTCAGATTCCCTCTCCCAACAGTTACAGTCGAGACAAGTCGCCGCCATCACATTGACCTATCGTCCGGCAGGAGAGACCAAAGAGGTCACACAACAGATCAAGGTCGACTTCTCCCCTACATCCCAAGACCAATTGAGTGAGCCCTACTACAGCCACACAGCGATCGAGAAGAATTACGTCATGCTCAACGTCTATCTAGGGCTGCGCACAGCATGTCAACTCGCCGTCCTTCAACAAGATCCAAAGGCCGCTCTCGTCGTCCTACAAAAACTCAAAACAGATGTCGTTGAGTGGAACAAAACATTTGATGACGAAGACATCAAGGCAGACCTCACACTGATCGGTAGCTTGATCCAAAACCTTCAAAAATATACACAAACCACCTCCCCCTGATTTGCCACCACTCCCCATCTCAAACAACCCCTCTGACCTATCACGGTTGCTTGCGAATACACACTCTCCCCAAGAAGGCGATCGTCGTACAGGTCGGTAACTTGCTCTCACAGTCTGCATCCGTCTGACAAGGCCCCGAGCAAGTGTAACCTCCCTCGCTGTCTTCCATACACAGTGCGGTCTCGCAGTCGTTACTGGTCTTGCAAGAGTCAACACCATTCTTCCCTGTACCACGTGTCCCAACGCGACAAAAACACCCTGTCTTCTCATCACACTCACACCGCTCTTCGGAGGCACAATCCTCATTGAAAGTGCACGCCTTGCCACCCTCTTGTCCTGCCGTCTCAGTGGGAGTCTGATCTGGTATAACAGGCTCCTTTGTCGGTTCATTCGTAGCTTCGCCCTGTGCTGGCTCGGCGCTCGCCTTGTCAACAACAGGCTCATTCTCAGTCGTCTCAGGTTGCGTGGACGCGTCTGGGACCTGCTCTGTTTGTGTTGTTGGTTCTTCGTTCTTCTTTTCGCTCGTGGTCTTCTCTTCGGTTTGAGGAGCTGTTGGACATCCTCCCCACAACAAACCAAGACATAAACACATCAACATGACATTTATTCTGTTTCTGAACACACCCATCAAAAGGCTCCTTTCTCATCGTAAGTGCTCTCATTCAACGTCCGAACGAATCAGTATACTCGATGACAACGCCAGCAGCCAACCCACCCACCAAAAAGTCTCACACGAAGGAAGCACAAAGGAGAGGAAAAAAACAACGATAGAAAACCTCATAGATTAAAACACTTGAAACAAAAAAAGCATCTTCCGAGTACAAACCCCTTAAATATATAACTCGACGCGGCTCATCATGTGCGATAGAATACCCCACAACAACCTACACACAGGAGCAAAAAAGAATGAACGTCGAACTCACACGAAGAAGCAGTCAGCTGGTCGATACAGGCTGGCTCTTCGAACGTTTAGGGGATTCAGACATTCGGATCGTTGACATACGAGGTGAGATCAAGTCTGCGAGTGAACCACCTCCTTGGTACGTAGCCCACGAAGACGCCTACAAAGAAGCGCACATTCCAGGTGCAGTGTTTGTCGACTGGGTCGAAGACATTGTGGATCCAGAGGCAGACATCAAAGTCAGTCTCCCCCGCCCCCACATGTTCGCCTCCCTGATGAGCCAACTTGGCATCGACAACCTCCACCACGTCGTGATCTACGATGATTGTGGAGGCAAGCTCGCGGCGCGCTTGTGGTGGCTGTTCAAATATTTCGGCCACCGCGAAGTCAGCCTCCTCAACGGCGGCTGGAGCAAATGGATCTCCGAGCACAAGCGAAGCTCTACCACTCCACCAAACCACTCACCAACCACTTACAACCTAAACGTCTCCTCTCACCTACGTGCGATGCTTCCCGAGGTTGAATCGTCTCTTGGAGCAGAGGGAGTTTGTCTGATGGATTGTCGTGGGCAGGCGTTGTTTGATGGAGAGGTCACAAGAGGTTCACGTAAGGGGCATATCCCCGGCGCGATCAACATCCCCGCAAGCTCTCTCGTCGAAGGCCCACATGGGACGTGGAAGTCAGAGGACGATCTGCTACAGATCTTCGAGGACGCTGGCATCACAGACGACAAAAGAGTCATCACTTACTGCAACGCAGGTGTCTCTGCGAGCGCAGGGTTCTTTGCGCTCACACTGTTGGGGTACACAAACATCGCTAACTTCGACGGTTCCTGGTACGAATGGGAGCGTGATGAACAACGCCCTGCCGAAGTCACGTCGTAAGGCTGCTCCAACAAAAAAGCGCACGAAAGCGCCTGTGTGACAGGTTATTGTATGGAGCAAAAGGTCTCTTTTGCCGAGCGATTGGGAGGCAAACGGAATGCCGACGTCACAGGTTTCTTTTTGGGCTCCTTGGTCAACAAGAGATAGGCACCAAAGACCGTCGCCCCTGCCCCGAGAATGGTCCCACTCCACCCAAGAATCTGGTACATTGTAAAGCGCTCCCTGGCTGTTGTGACAGAGGGAGAGTCGTTTAGTTTGCGGATCTTTTCAAACTCGATCGCAGAGGCGTAAAAAGACACCCCACCTCCGACGACCATCACGACACCAAGGCTCGTGAAGATGCTCCCAAGCACCTGACGCCCTCCGCTCCCCTTTCCTTCGAGGACCACCTTTGTAGGTGATGGTGGCCCTCCTGTCCTTGCGACTCTCAGCGCACAATCTCTCGCGCGGATAAAATACTCGAAGACTTTCACACCCTGCAATGCTTTCCTGGGGATCGAGGCGACGTATCGACTCCCCTCTTCCTGCTTCATCGTCACCTGGCGGTACATCCCACTTGGACGGGTGCGATAAAAGAGCATCACATCCATCACCTTCATCTCGTCTGTGACCTTGGCTTCGATGATCGGCTTGGGTTTGCTGAGATCTTCGTATGTGACGGGCGTGTGGGAGAGGATCGGAGGTCCTGTGTCGCTCTTGAGCACCTCGCTGCGGACGTTGTGAAAGAACACCCTCATCTGTCCACGGAGACCGGGGATCTCGCGCAAACAAGGCTCCAACTCAACGAGCCTCTTCATCGCATCACGCGCCACATCTTTTCTTCCTAAAAACATGTACGCGCGGCTTAAATAGGTGAGCACAACTCGCTTTTGTGGCTTTGTCAATTCGTGGTGTTGGATCCAGTTAAGACCTGTTTGTGCGCATGTGCGATATGCGCCCCTCTCACATTGCTTGACAAAGACCTGAAGCTCAGCATCTTCGACAGGCGCCGCGAGTAAAAAAAACCCCCACCAAAAGGGAAGCGTGTTCATCAATAACATGGCCACTCCAATCCAATCATCCCAAAAAACCGTTCGTGTTGCCCTCGGAGATAGCTCCCGTCATCGGCACAAAACGCACAGCAAAAGTCGCTCGCTCCTCAAAACCTTCAGTCGAACGAGTGATCAACAACATCTTCATATCACGAGCATCTCCCACAGGGATCACCATACGACCCCCAACAGCAAGCTGCTCTTTGAGCATCGGTGGCACAAAGATCGGCGCGGCCGTCACGACAATCGCATCGTAAGGACCACCAGACTCCCAACCGTACATACCATCCGCGTGGTGAACGTGTACATTGTCGATCCCCACCGCGTCAAGAACATCCCTCGCATGATTTGCGTGCTCTTCGATAATCTCGACAGTCTCTACGTGCTCTGCAAGACAAGATAAAATGGCGGCGCCATACCCCGACCCTGTTCCCAGCTCCAATACACGCGCACCCTCAGCAGGAACAGAGGCCGCCTCAGCCATATACGCCACGATAAATGGCTGAGAGATCGTCTGCTGCTTTCCGATCGGCAGTGGTCGGTCTTCGTAGGCATGTTGCTGCATCACACGTGGGACAAACAGATGCCGGGGGATCGTCCTCATCGCATCGAGTACGCGGACATCTTTGATCCCTCTTGGGATCAACTGTGTCTCGACCATCTGCTCTCGTAATCTCGCAAAATCAATCACTTGTCTTCGCACCTTTGCAATACTCAGGGTTCCTCTTGTCGACCTCGTACAAAAAACGATACTACCAACAACAGTGGGTTTTCTTCAAGAACACAAAAAGGATGCTTGCTCATGAGACACAGACCAATGTATCCTCGTACTTTCCAAAAAACTCAACACAAACAAAAATAGAAGGAGGTTGCAAACATGACATTCACATTCCCAAGAGATAACAAACCTGTTGCGATTAACGGGGTCGCTATCGGCTTTGTCTTGCTCGTCGTCGTGCTGGTCTTTCTCATCTTTTCCTTTGTCCCTCCTTGGTACAAAAGCCTCAACGTCAAAGAAAAAGTGGGCGAGTATGTCTCAGGTTACACGCATAATGGCTTTGACAGCGAACGATTCTCTGAATCACTCGCCAAAGAGTTGGAGAAGATGGGCGTCGATGTCAATCCCTCCGATATCGAAATTGAAGTGACAAAAGATCGCTTCATCACCATCGTCTTTTCATACGAAGACATCGTCCGCTACCCCTTTGTGAAGCGCATTACACGCCTCAAGTATCACATCAAAGTAAAGCGGAAATTAAGCTAGACGTGTCCGACAAGACAGAGAGAGTGCTCAAGGGGAGCGAAATGGGGAAGATTCAGGGGATAAGGGGGAGCAGAAGCCGAAACATATACGCCAACGGACTTATCGGTAGCAAACCCCACCACCGTTCTGTAATGGAATGCACGTCCTGTAGAGACTGCTACCTGTTCCAGTTGTACAATTCGAATCTGTCGTACAATTTTTAAGACAGATAGTCGACGAGCCTGTGTTTGTACATGTCAAACCACTCACACATCGAGTCCCTGACGTCCCACCACAAGATTGACCTGCCGTACGTGTGGCTTTCATCAAACAAATCCCGTACTTCGTCGAGTTGGTATACAACTGCACACATTCATTGGCGGATGTACATGTCGATTGCGTTCCAGGCGCAGCACAACGTGGAATACACGTCCCAGAAGAGGCTGTGTTACTCGTCATACGGCAGTAATGCTGGGCGTTACAACGCAACGAGGTGTTCCCACAGCTCGCACCATTCCCACGTGTTCCTTTCGGCAAACACGCAAACTCCGTGCTGTTGATTGGCGCACACTCTTGTGTCGATGTACACGCGGTGCTCGACGTTCCTGTACACTCTTTGTAGCACTTCCCTGAGGTGGAAGAGGCCGCGTTAAACATACAGAATGAGCCAGCAACACAACGTGTATCAAGGCTTGAACAGGTCTCACCGACCTGTTTGTTTGGTAAGAAGAAGCAGTAGTTCGCGGTCGAACCACTTGTGAGATTGACTTCGATACAGTCGAGTCCGTTCGTGCATTTTCCACCAGGGTTGGTGCACGTTTTGTAGCAATGTTTTCCTGCGTTTGTGGTCAAACAAGTCTCACCACTGCCACAGACCGTAGATGAAGAACTACAACTTTTACGAGTTGTGGGCACTGTTGTCTTTTTGCACTCGAAGCTGGTACAGGTCTGTCCTGTGGGGCAGGTCTTCCCCGAACCTGTTCCACATTGCTTATCCGTACAGAGCAAGGACTTGCAATGTTGTGTGGTGCCACATTCGAAATCGATCACACAGAAACGCAGACCAGCCTTACAAGTCCCTGACTGACAGGCTTGCGTGGTTGGACAATCCCTGTGGAAAGTACATGATTGTGTGGTTGTTTCGCAGACACCTGTTGTGGTGTTGCACTTTTCTCCGGTTGGGCAGGTCAGCGTCGAACAGCTCACACATGCGCCGTTGCTACAGGTTCCATTTGGCGCAGCACAGTCGGCGTTGGAGGAGCAGGGTTTGTCTTTGCAGAGTCCTGTTGAGATGTCACAGACCTTGCTGGAGGGACATGAGAATTGAGATGCACAGCTCTCACACTTGCCGTTGTTACAAGTCCCTGCAGGTGCGCTACAATTTGCGTTGGATGTGCAGGTGTTGGTCTGTTTGGGTTCGCATTTTTTGGTGGTGAGATTGCACTGCTCATTGGCGTTGGTGCAGCCTGTGACGGTACAATCTTGTCCGCTCGCGGTCTCACACTGTTTGGTCGTCGTGTTACAAGTTTGACCAGTGGGACAGCCTTTGGTCGTGCAATCTTCGGCGGCTTTGGGCTCACACTTTTTGGTCGTCGTGTTGCACTGTTCATTGGTGCCACAACCTGTGACGGTACAATCTTGGGCTGTCTTGGGCTCACATTGTTTGGTCACGTTGTTACAGACTTCGTCGTTTCCGCAACCAGAAACCGTACAATCAGTTGCAGTGCCTGAGCAGCGACCAAATTGAAGATCGCAGGTCTTTCCATTTTCGCAATCATCATCACTGAGGCAGATCTTGGGGTAACACGCACCGCTACGACACTCGAAGTCGACCTGACATGCGTTGGGATTGCTCGCGCAGCTGCGGCGGCCTTTGGTGCAGACTTCGCTGACACAGTACTGACCGGAGGGGCAATCTTTATCGAGGGCGCACGCTCCACCTGTGCGATCGACACATTTTTGTTCGATGAGATCGCACTTTTTGTTGGAAGGACACTCAGCGTCAGATGCACATTTGCCGTCAGCTTCTTTTTGCTCTCCCCCGTCAGCGGTGGGTTCAGTCTCAGTTTTTTCAGTGGGCGCTTCGCTCGAACACTTGTTGCTGACACAGAATTGGTCAAACGAACAATCATCCTTGGTCACACACTCGACACAATCCCCTGTGTCGCGCTGACAGACCGTGTCGGTCTCGCAGTCAGCGTTGGTTTGACAACCTGTTGTGGGATTGGGATTGACTTCACGAGGTTTACAAACCCCCCCACTACATGTTTCATTGGGTTTGCAGACGATGGATTCATTTGTATTGGTACAACGTGTGCGATCCACACAGAGATCGTTGCTACAGCGTTGTGTGGCGGAACATTCATCATCATTTGTACAAGATTTTTGGGTGGTGGAACCACATGCTCCGAGCAAACTGAGCATGCCCCAAACGGCGACTCCCATCACCAAAGATCGAATATATATAGGGCCAAACATTTGACAAGCCTCCAGAGTAACGAGCAAATTCAATCACGCAATCTTCAGAATTTACTTGAAATGCAACAAACTTTCAAGCACCCAGGTCGTGCTTCTTCACACATATCAAACCCAGGTATCCCACAAAAGATGCGAAGCGTACCGATTTATTTCCGAAGTGGATGGCTGTTATTCTTCCTGATTTTTTCGTGCTTTGCTTCAGAAAGTCTCGCACGTCCACTTCATTTTGACTACTTTCACGTCACACCACCGATGAAGCCTGCGAGCCAAACAGGACAGTGGATCGATGGCAAGCTCAACGGGTGGTACAGACAAAAACACATGACGCCGCCGACATTAGAGCTTGGACTGCAAGCAGCGGCGCAACGTCTGGCGCAGCGTTTGGCGAAGAGACCGTTACGTCATCTTCCCCATAAGATCGTCCAATCCGCCCTATGGTTATCGGGCAATGCCGACCACAAGTTGCGGATCTTTGCGATGGCCTTTGGTTCCCGCAAGCAGCTTTGGACCTCTCTACAAAGAGCCCTGAAGTCACGACTCGCAGGACAGTATCCCACCCATTTTGGGTTGGGACTCACACAGACACCGGCGTCCATTTGTGTCTTGATTATGTCTCGCCGGGGTGCGCATCTTTCGCCTTTTCCACGACGCGTCAGGGAGAACAAGACATACACCTTACGTGGTCAATTGCTTCCGGGCTTCTCTCAACCCAAACTCGTCATCGGGACACCTACAGGAAAGGTCATTCGTATCCCGCTCGTCGTCAACGCTGGTGGGGCATTTTCCTACAATTGGACGTTCAAGATGGTTGGATTTTACAGGTTCCAGATCGTCTTGCAGGATGAGCGGGGTCCGTGGGTGTCTTCTCAGTGGGATGTGCGTTCGTTGACCAAAGGGCAATCGAGCGCCAAGATCTGGAAGCGTGCATTTGCCTTCCACAAAAAGCGCCTCTGGGCGCACAAGAAGCCCAAGAAAAGAGCGCTGCTGCCCACAACAGCCTGGACCGCCAAAAGTGCCGAGACAGCCCTCTGGAAACTCGTCAATGCCCAACGCAGTAAACAGAATCTCACACCACTCAAGCGCGAAGTGCGTCTTCATCACTTGGCCAAACAGCACGCAAAGGACATGGTGAAGGACGGATATTTCGGTCACACTTCACCACAACACGGTTCATTTGCCGAGCGGTTTCAGCGTCTGCGTTGGCACGTCAAGCGCGCTGGCGAGAACATCGTCGTCGCCAAACACCCAAAGGAAGCGCTGCGTTTGTTTTTACAGAGCCCGACCCATAGAGGCAATATTTACGACCCCAAAGCCAAACTCACAGGTGTCGCGGCTGTCCTCGATACCAAAGGACAGATCTACTTCGTACAGATCTTTGTAACACCTTAGAGTATGAATCTCCGTTCAAAGATTGCTCCCCAAAACTCCCCACCACAAAACCCAACTCAAGGGTTCTCCACCCAAACGCAAAAATAGCCTCGGAGAGGCTCAACTGAGGGGGAAGACAAGCGCCAGCGCGTCTGGGGGATTTCAAAATCCCCCGATAGCTCCCCCTTTTTTCACAAAAAAGACTACTTCTTCTGCGCTGGGCGAGAGGTTGGCTTGGAGGTGGGCGCCGCAGTCTTTGCGGGCTCCTTTTTGGTATCGCTAGATGTGTCGAGCAAGACAAGAAGCTCCGAAGCCAACTTGACGATCTTTTTCGAGACTTTCTTGGACGATGCAAAACCCTTCAAGACAGGTACCAACGAGGCCGCATCAGCCCCTATTGAACGCACAACCTGCAGCGCACGAAGTGTCTTCTCTGTAGAAGCTCCCTGCTCAAGTACACCGCGCAAAAATGGCAGCGCACCCTTGCCAATACGCTGAAGCGCCTTGCGCACAGTCGCAGCCATCCACGCGGGCTTTGCGTCTCCCAACGCAAACAAAGAGGGAACCGCCGCAGCCGAGACCTCCCCCAATTCACCGAGGAGCTCAATCGCGCTCCAACGCACCCAACGAGAACGCGAACGTAGCGCCTTTTGCAAGAATGGCACAGCGACAGGTCCAGCCTTCACAAGCGCGTTCGCCGCCGCACGCATCGTGCGAGGTTCACCCAATGAAGGCAACAACGCACGAAGGACGTTCGGATCTTTACCCTTCAACACAGAGAGTCGCTCGATCGCCATACGACGGATCGAAGAATCACCATCCCCCAGCCTCTTGAGCAATTGCGGAACAAATAGATGCCCCTCGTCACCCAATCTCGCGATAAACACGAGCGCCTTCTCACGCACCTTCACATCCGCGTGTGAGAGGGCCTTTTTCAGCCCTTCCTGTGCACCTGAGAGCTGTGAACCAAAACGTGTCAAAGCCTTTGCAGCGGCCACCCGTACAGCCTTATCATCCTCCGTCAGCAACATCCCCAGCGCTGACACTGCGCGCTTGTCGAGGCCTTGCCCTAACGTCCACACGATCGCCTCGCGCAACTTGGAATCTGCCTTCTTGAGCTTCTGAAGTAAGCCTGCTGTCGCCGCACGTGCAGCCCTTCCCAAGGTCCCAAGCGCCAATGTCGCCCGCAACACGACCGCGTCATCCTTATCTCGCAAACGCGCAAGCAAGACCTTCACGCCATCTTTTTGGGCACTCTCTCCCAAGTTTTGGAGCGCCTTGACCGCCTGTAACACGACACTTAGCTCCTTGTCCTTCAAACGCTCGACGACCGCCTTGGCCACCTTGGGATCGTTTGTCTCGCTCTGTCCAAGAGCAAAGAGCACGGCTTTGCGCAACGCCTTGTCGTCGCTTGTCAGATGTGGCAACAAGGCCTGGACGGCTTCACGTGCGCCCGTCCCCATCTTTCCGAGAGTACGTGCGACAGCAATCTGAAGCGCTACCTCTTTGCTCTGCAATGCACGACGCAAAATAGGCGTGGCTGTCGTCCCGATCTTACCGAGCGCATCAAGTGCAGCCCCGCGAACAGCCAGATCTTTGTCGATCAACGCCTTGTTCAACTCGACGAGCGCCTTGTTGGCGCGCACACCAAGATCACCGAGTGCCACCGCTCCCAAACGACGAAGTCCAGGCTGTTTCGATTCGAGGAACTCTCGCAATGTCTCGACGGGTTTCTTGATCTTGGACAGAGAGCGCGCGGCAACCCAGCGGACCTCTGTTGATGGATCGAACAACGCCCGCTCCAAAAGTGGCAGCGCGAGCGCACCAAGGTCACCAATCTCACCAAGGACAAACGCCGCGATCTTGCGCTCGGAGATGGTCCCTGTGTGCAATTGTCTCTTGAGCAGGATAACGGTCTGGGAAGATGCCGCACGAAGCGCTGCGACAGCTGCGCTCGCGAGACGCGCAGACGCTTGCGCGTTGCCGGCCTGACGTTGTGTGAACAAGATCTGTGCGATCGCCGGAACAGTCGGCGCAGCACGCTCACCAAGTCGTGCGAGGAGACGCAGCGCGGCCCATCGCACAGAGGTCTCCTCTGCATTGAGTCCAAGGCTGATCGTCTCTGTCCCAAGCCGATAAAGTTCCCGAAGAGCGACCTTTTGTACGTTGGCATTCTTGTCGAGCAAGGCCGACAAGACCGCCGTGGCGTTCTCCTCGTGAAAAGACGCAAACGAACCGAGCGCACGAACTGCAGCGACACGAACAGTCGGCTCAGGGTCGGACAACATACGGCGTAAAAAAGGTGCCGCAGGTGTGGCCGCCGAACCGATCAAACGCAAGGAGCGGACAGCCGTTCTGCGAACACTCCCTCTTCGATCCGTGAGGGCTCCAATCAACGCAGGGACAGCGTCTTTGGCGAGCGCTCCCAGGCGGCCCAATGATTCAGCCGCGACACGTCGAACGCCCCAATCTCGATCGGAGAGGGATTTCGACAATACGGGGACAGCGTCTTTGGCCTGCTCTCCAAAACGACCGAGTGTCCAGGCGGCTTCACTACGCACCAGCCACTCGGGATCGCCCAACAGGCGCGTGACATCTTTGACCGCGCTTGACGCAGCAGGTCCGATCTTACCGAGCGCTTGTACGGCATCGCGACGTACACGCCACTGCTTATCTTTGAGCGTCTTTTGCAACGAAGGGACAGACGCGACAGCCTGCGGTCCCAAGATCCCCAACGCCTGAATCGACGCACGACGCACCTTCTCATTTTTATGTGAGGTCGCCTTGATCAACGCCGGAACAGCCTTCTTTCCCATCCGAAGGACAGACTCTTTGGCAGCCTGACGAACCTTTGTGTCACTATCCAACAACCACAACGCGAGACGTTTCACTCGGGTAGGAGGGGTCAAGCGATAGTATGACCCGATCCCTCCCACAACCAACACTACAAACAAGAACGCAAAGACACCAAAACGCTGGTTCATCACCTTTCCTCCCGCCCAAATCGGTGTGTTTTCATGGAGGCAGGAAGTTTCTTCAAACGTGTCCGTCTGCCTCAACACTTTGGACCATCAAATGTATGTCAGGGGCTCCTCAAACCATACGAGGAATAAGTGATTCTGGCAAGCTCTTGTAAGGAACATGGGGATGCAGTGATTGTGAACATCTTTGGAGGATTTCAAAGCAAAGGGGGTGTGTATCAGGTACATGGAAGGAAGCAAAGGGGAAATAGACAACCATCCCCGAGGACTGACGTCTTTTGGGACGATTGAGAGGGACAAGGAACAGCGAAACGATTACGCGTCGGCGTCGATCCGTGGGGGTGGTGGACCGAGTTTGGTGCAGATTGTGGAGAGAGAATCCTCAACAATCTCGCGCAGCTCATCATCACGAGAGCCAAGCAGCCCCATGAGAGGGCCGATCGAGCGTGGATCGGGGTGAAAGCTCAAGGTATGTGCGACAATACGACGCACCATCAGCTCAGGATCCCAAGCACGTTCAATGAGTTTTTCGAAGACAGCTTCTGGCATGGAAGGAGGATAGGTGGCGAGGAGTTCTGCGGCTTTGGCTCGGACTTCAGGCTCTTCATCATCAAGCGCGCGCTCGATGGTGGTCCAGGTCAGCTCGTCAAAGCGGCTGATCATGACCATGCCTTCCAAGGCCTCAAGGCGTGTCGTCATCAGCGCTCCATAACGGGCCTGGTAGGACATCGCCTCAAGATGAACAGGCGGCTTTTGCGCCTCTTCTTGTTTATGTTCTTGCTCAACACCTTGTCGATTTTGACTGCGAAGACGCATCATCATCTTACGCGCCTTGCGACGGTAACTCTCTGTACGATACAGAGTATCCGTCTGCTGTCTCGACTCGGTGGTCTCAGACTTTAACTTCGAGAATGGTGACTTTTTCATTACTAGTCTTCCCTTTGTCTCGCCGGGAAGTCAAATCCCGTACAACAATATCTCACACAAATGACTTTCATAACTACATGCTTCCAGGTCAAGTCCTGAGGCCACACAAAGAAAAAAAGACCTCAGCCAAACAACTTCCTCCAAAGACATCACAAAAAAAAACACATACAATACATACATTACGGCAGAAACGTGACCTAGCCTACAGGTCAACTGAACAAATGTCAAGAAAACAACAAAATAAAACAAAAGATAAACAAATAAAGATGTTATGCGTCTTTTCAGGGCTCACATCTTGCGTTTCATACATGATGATTTCTGCCTAACATACCAACAAAAGTCAAATTTTGTTCCGAAGTTTTTGTGTCGTGTTCTCCCCATTCACAGGGGAAAGATCTAAAGATCTGATTCGATTGTCCTTTTTGATCCTCATTCCAGACCAAACAGAACAAGATTTCGAGCTTTTTGACAGATCTTGTTGCGATTTTTTCCAAAAAAAGTGTACACCTTTGATACTGAACAAGATCACATGAGGACAATCGCTCTGGCTCCACACCAACAAAGGGAGATATCGTCTTGGACTTATCAGGACATGTGTTGATCGGGATGCGTTGGCGACAACCCTTGCACACCCATAGAAAACTCTTCTGCCATTGTCGCACCCCAAAGGTGCTCTCGACACACGGCACAACACACATGCTTCATACAGACGCAGCCAGTGGCGACTCTATTCAGTACCAATTCCACCCCGCCCATGTATGTGCATATGAGCTAGGTGCCGCGCCACCCTTTGCCATCGATCCGCAGGCTGTCGAACACGCCACACAGATCGCGCAAAGACTTGGTTGTCAGATCGCACCTTCTTGTTCATTTTTTGCCGAGACACAGATCACAAATGCCCCGCCTTCCGGAAAGATCCACGGCACACGGCTCGCCCAACATGGCACAATCCCGACACCAACGAAGGAGATTGTGATCTCCAATGTCTTCCTGAAGGAAAGTCGATGTACTCTTATACAACGTCCATTCTCAGAAAAAGTTTCGCACCTTCGCCTCGAACACACTGGACGTCCACAAATTGTGCTCCAACTTCCCAGACAATTCAACAGCATTGAGGAGGCGCTCACAGCCGCACAACACATCCAAGATATGCTCGGTGCGCTGGGACACAACACAGCATACCACGCACCTGATATCGACGTAGAGTTATCCTATCAACACGGCACATTCGTCACCCTCACGCACATTCACGCTCTATCTCAACTCCGACGTGCGCTTCAACACGAAGCACAAAGACAGGCTCACGCACAAACACTCCGCGCCTCTTTTCGAAGAGAACAACAAGACTTTTTCCCCACACCTCCTCACCCTATCGATGAATACGCGCTGCCTGCTACACTCAACAGGCACCTGCACAAGCTGCCCGCAAAGAACGCACACAGCCAGTGGTATCTCTTTCAGCTCCCGGAGCTGCGATCACAACCAACCTCGCTCACACAAGCTGTGATGGCCTCCTTCGCGAGGATATTGCGTGCTCATGTCTCCACAGAACAACGGCGTGCTCTCCACATACTCACCGATCCCACCTCACTCGCATGGCGCCTCGACGCCCAAGACAAAGACCAGCAGCGTGCCCTCGAAGCCCTCATGCAGCAGGCCTTCCAGCTCACAGAAGGTGTCTCACAAACCCACAGATATACGCTCCCCAATGGACACACGCTCCCTCTCCAAACACAACCCCAACACAGCGACCAAAGAGCGCCCTATATCGCTCCAATCCATCCCATCGAACACCAACACACAGAGCTACCGATCGCCGGTTGGCAGTGGCGACGTAATTGGCAAACTCTCGGCATGTCAACAGACATTATTGACGGTCTGATCGCGCTAGGTTTTGTCGAACTGTTCGAAGAATTACGCGCGCTCTCCAAAAAACTCCCCTTCGACCATCTCGGAGAGATCCTTGTCCGCTGGTATCGCGCGCTCAAAAGGCAGGGGCTCCCCGTCCATCAATTGACGAAACAAAGGCTCTTCTCGATCGTCTCCTTTTACGCGATGGGTCGCTGCCACAGAGAAGCGATCAAAGATCTGATGGCCTTCTCCTGTCTCTATCCAGAGCGCTCCGTCCGTGAATTGCTCCAACACGAGATGGGCATCCAGGTGATGTCCGTCAAAGATCTACGTCGCGCCCTACCCGTCTGGATCCAACACACACCACCTCCCAAAACGACCATCTGGGCCAAACGTGAACGCTATTGGATGGGTGTGGTGATGGAGAGAGTCAGGGGTGCGATTTCAGGTGCAGACGCCCACGATGTGTTGATCGAATACCTCTCAGCGCAACCGCCCACACCACTGGACAAGGCAGAGTACCCACCTCCGCACAAAAAAAACAAAGTCAAAAAGCGACGAAAACGACGATAAAGACATGAGGCTTCGATGAGATACAGCCCACATATCCAACAACTCTTACGAACACACCAGCTCGATATCGGCAGCCAGCTCCTGCTCACATTGTACGATGAACACCAGATCAAAGGCGTCCTCGTCGCCCCTGCCTCACAAGCAGAGACAACCGCCCTTCAAATCCAACTCGCACCGGGCCAAATATGGGGCATCCCGACCGATCTGATCGAACAACTCAAAGAGGTCGGTCACCTCACACAAACCGAAGCCCCCCAAGATAGACCAGAGCGCCCACTCCCGCAAACACAACCACGTAAACAGCTCGCGCTCATACAGACCTCCACCCTGCTCTCTTTTCCCACAAAAACACCTACTAACATCGGTTGGGATATCTTCGATCTTCGTCAGGAGTTGGACAGCTCAACGCCCTCTTCTCGTTGGCTGCGATTGGGACAATGGATCTGTACACAGTGGAACCAATCCTCAGAGAGACCAGACGCTTTTGTCATCTACGTCCCACTCGAAGAGAGCTGTGAATGTGCCCAACAACTGGCCTTCTTACTCGCTCCACAGCCTGTCCCCATCGTGTGTATCCCGACACCCCAACGCATCGAAGTCCCACAACAATGGCACAACGCCGCGAGCCTGTTCGCAGCCCACAGTGACATCACAGAGGTCACACTCTGTACGCCCAACCATATCGACATGAAGACATACGCCCTTCATCGTGGCGTAGCTGCGTATCTCAAGAGCGCAACACATCCCATCAGCGTCGAGAGTCTTCGACAAGATCCCCTCGCATTGTGTCGTGGAGAGACACTCACACTCACTCGAACCGATCCCAACTTCATTCAGCCACCACTCCCCAAAACGTGGCAGCCTTCACGCCCTTCACTTGTCGATGGTGTTTGGAAGCTCTCTTTGACACAAGACCTGCCTCTCTCGGTCCTCGAAGGGTTGCTGGATACGCCGACAAAAGGACTCGTCTTGAGAGGCAGAATGGATGGCATGTTACCGCACACTTGGAGGGCATTCTTTGAAGAGACAGCGTTGTCATTCCCGATCTTGTACACAGCCCAAGAAGGCCTCGACTTGGACGGTCACCATGACGCCTTCGAGCGCTTGAAAGGATATGGGATGTTGCCCGTTGATGGGATCTTGCCGGAGGTCGCGAGGCTCAAGCTGTCGAGCTGGTTGAGCAGTCCTCCGGAGAAACGAAAGGAGCTGCGTAGCGCATTCGCGGAGTCGTGGGTAGGAGAGAACAATATCTTTGCGGGGATTAGCCTTCTTGCTCGCTGACAGCGTGAAGCCAATCTTGATAGGGTTGTTCGAGCGTCTCAAGTAAACCTTTGCTCGCGAGCCACTCGGGATTGAAGATACGCGATTTGTAACGATCACCACTGTCACAGAGGATCGTCACGATGGTGTGGCCGGGTCCAAGTTCACGAGCGATTTTGACGGCCGCGCCGACGTTGATCCCAGTTGAACCACCGACATACAGACCTTCTTTGTGGAGCAGGTGGTAGACAATATTGAGGGCTTCTGTGTCAGTGACACGGACGGCGTCATCGATGGGGGCACCTTCGACGTTGGCTGTGATGCGGCCATTTCCGATCCCTTCAGTGATGGAGTTGCCTTCTCGTTCGAGCTTGCCTTCTTTGACATGACAGTAGAGAGAAGAGCCCATTGGGTCGGCGAGATAGACCTTCATCTCGGGCTTCTTGTCCTTGAGGTAGATCGCGGTCCCGGCGAGTGTCCCGCCCGTCCCAGTAGCAGCCGTCCAGACATCGATTTTGCCCTCTGTTTGTTCCCAGATCTCAGGACCAGTGCTGTCGATATGTGCCTGTCTGTTGGCGACGTTGTCGAATTGGTTGGCCCAGATCGCGTTTTCGATCTCTTCGGCTGCGCGTCGGGCTTGGTGGTTGTAGTTCATAGGATCGGCGAAGGGGACAGCAGGGACAGGACGGACCTCTGCGCCGAGGATGCGCAACATGTCAAACTTCTCTTTGGACTGTGTGTTGGGCATGTAGATGATGCATTTGTAGCCTTTGGCCAGACAGATATGTGCGAGGCCGATCCCCGTGTTTCCGGCAGTTCCTTCAACGACTGTGCCACCGGGCTTGAGCAGACCTTTCTCTTCAGCGTCTTGGATAATCGAACGCGCCGCGCGATCTTTGACAGAGCCTCCAGGATTCAAGAACTCCGCTTTGGCGAGGATCTCACATCCGGTCTCTTCGCTGAGATGACGCAAGCGGATAAGGGGGGTATGTCCAACTGTCTCAACAAAACCATTTCGGATCTGCATGTATCTTCGGCCTCCATGTGGGATGTCTCTTCGTGATGACATCGTCGTCGTTGTCGTAGTCTCTATGCAATAGAAACGTAGCTCGCCCAAACATGGTAGGATTTTTCAATGGGAAGTCAACCGCAGCCAAAACAGAAACATCCAGTCGCTTGCCCTGATGTTGTCCAATTCCTATGATGATTGGATACCCGATGCACACCAAGCGTTGCTGGCCGCCTCAATAGGAAGAAGGACCAGCCTCCAGCATGTCCTTGTACGACGAAAGGTTTCTTGCGATGAATTTAACCCAACGCTCATGTGTCCTCCCTTGGGAGCGAGGCGCAACAGGCAAAGCCAGAAGCCTTCAGCGATGGTTACGTTGGCTACAAAATCCATCCATCCCCCCACGCAAGCGTATCCTTGAAACGATACAAAGTGGCCACATCCCAGCGCACTTGTTGCACCACTTTGCATGTAACGGCTACGAAGCGAGATTTCGCTCCTATCTCCCCTTACTCCCGAAATTTTACACGCAAATCTTACAAGACAAACGCGACTGGATCGAAGGCCTTCACTCCAGCCACATCCTCCAGCAACATCTCGACGAGATCCCTTTTCATCGCTGCACACAAGACGCCTACATGCTCGAAGAGTTGGAGAGGTTAACGAGGGCATTGTTATCAACAGACCCGCTCGTGTCGGCCCGGTATTGTTCGGCTCCTCACCCAATGGTGCCGGAGCAGTGGTTGTGTCAAACCCTCCACGACGCGCTCGCGCAATTTCTGCACCACCGCGAACGACTCTTGCAGTTACTCCTTGCGCGCAAAGCCCAGCAAGATCCGACATTGTGTCATTGGTCAGACCGTCTTGAGGAGGTCTTGTTTGTGAGGGAGTGAGCTGCTTTTTCAGGAAGGCGAATTGGAGGGGGTGGCTTCAGGGAGGTCTTGGTCTTCACCATCTTTGTTTCCGATGTCCCAGACAGACCGTAAGTTCATACCATAGGTGTAAAGTGAGATGACCCCAAGAATGGTGACAGGGACGAACTGCAGCGCGTGGACGACAGTTGCATAGCTGAGCCCAACAGCCGGGAGCTTTGTCGCACCAGTCGCGAGGAGCGCTTTGCTGCAGAAGAAGTGAAAGGTGATCACGTGTCCTGGTGTCGACGGTAAGAGCACGCCGAGATTGGTGATCGCCATCGCGAGATACGCTGTGACAGGTGAGACTTTCAATCCAAAGGCTGGCAAGATAAACAAAAACATCGCGCCTTCTACGAGCCAGACAAACAAACTCACAGAGAGGATCCCTGCGAGATAGCGGTCGAGCTTGAGGCACTCAAGACCTTCGAGTAAGCGCAGACCAAAGCCTTCGAGTTTCTCACCAAGCGCCGTCGGAAATAACCCAGTCCCCCATGATAACAACTGTTCAAAACGCTGGCGCCAAAAGCGCGCGAGTAACATCGCGCTGAGTGCACCGAGAAAGATCGCGCCGGAGATCCAAGAGATCTGTTGGATCCAGGGATACGCAGGCGCAAACATCGAGACACACCAGAGGATCGCCATGATCGAGAGTCCATCGAGGAGACGTTCGACGAAGAGTGTAGAGAGCGCGATCCCTTTGGGGATCTCTTCTCGCTCGGACATGACATAAGCGCGAACCACCTCACCAAGTCGGGCAGGGAGCAGATTGTTGGCGGCATATCCGATCCACACGATCTGTGTGGCGTCGAGGAAGGAGATCGCTTTGTAAGGTCGCATGATCCACGTGCAACGAACCCCACGCAGAAGATGACCAATGATATAGGCGATCACCGCGGGAATACACCACACCCAATGGATCGAGAGGAAGGCTTTACCGACGTCTTTCCAGGGAATCCCTCGGAACAAAAGGTGGGCAAAGAGCAGTGAGACGAGAACGCCTAGCAAAAGAGAGAAGAGTTTTTTACGATCCATTCGTGACTACCTGAAAAAACGGACAAACGTCCATACATACAAAAAAACATACATCTCGAAGACATCCACCCACGAGGCCACAATTTTCCGCAAAACAATGGAGAAAGGAGATGGGAAGCACAAGCGCATCGTGGGAAGTGTCTGGTCAGTACAAACCGTCGAGGGTCGTATCAGTTGTGAAATTCGTCATCGTAGACAGTGGCGTAGATCCAAAATTGACCATCTCGTCCAGCGCCATCAAGATCGACGCCCAGATCGAGCCACTCATCAGGGATCGGCAGATCAGGTGCAGAAGACCAATCTCCAAACTCATCACCATCCCACTCTGAATAAAAGACGGTCCAGTTTTCCGGGTTGACGGAGATGAGCCACTCATGGTTGCCATCACCTGCACAGAAGACGTCAGTGGTATCGTCGAGATTGGGTGGATCTTCGATCGTGTTGGGTCCTTCCCATGGTTCATAGCTACCGTCGTTCCAGGGGCTCCAATAGATCGATCCATCTTCAGGATTGTAGGAGAGCATCCACTCTCCTTGTTCGTGGCTGGAGACGGAGATAAAGGCTTCACTGTCTCCGAGGTCACTCTCGATCAGGTCGTTGGGTGGTGGTGGGAGCGGTGTCGCACCTTCCCACTCGGACCATGCGTCACCATCCCATGAACACCAGGTCAGCTCGCCGGCTTCAGGATCGTAGACATAACACCACTCCTGCCCTTCGCGAGACGCGAGGGTGACGGTGATGATCTCTTCATCATATTGTGGGGGCAGAGGGGGCAACTGAAACCCGCCCTGCCATCGACTCCATCCATCACCCAAATACTGACAGTAGTAAATTGAGGGCATGTCTATTCTCCCTTCCTCGCTCAGTGTGTGATCAGGTCAGCGGAAACAAATGCTACAAACGTATATCGATGACGGCATCCTTACGCAAGGTTTTGGTGTATCTTGTGAGCACCTTTTGAAAAGCCTTTTGTTGAAGCTGGCGTTTCAAAGCACCCTTTGAGTCTCCATATGACCTGACATTTGCGTTTCGTTTTCCATCTAGATAGATGATGTGAAACCCAAGGACGGTTCGCACAAGTTTGGCATACACCTGTCCAACTTTCAGCGTAATCATCGCTTTTTCGAGTGCAGGGTCGAGACTTCCGAGCTCATAGAAGTCGAGAAGTCCACCTTCTTTGCTCGTAGGATCTTGGGAGAAGCGTTTGGCGAGCGCCGCGAAGGTGTTGGGTTGCTGGAGCGCGAGCGTGAGGACATTTTTGGCTTCGCGACGGATCGAATCGATCTTCTTTTTGTCCTTCACTTTCTTATCGACCTTGAAGACGATGTGGCGGATCCTGTATTCACTTGGTCCTCTTTTGATGCCTTGTGTTGCGCGGCGGTAGGCATTTTTCAGGTCCTCTTCGGAGATGCGGACTTTTTTGCTTGCGACCTGGCGGAGCATTTTGAGTTTACGAAGCTGTTTGCGCACCATCATCTTGTAGGTTGTCGGTGTGTAGCCTTGTTGTGTGAGCGCTTGTTGAAATTGCTCAGCGGTCAGGTTGTAACGTCGGCGGGTGTCTTCCATCCCTCGTTGGACTTCGAGGTCACTGACGTTGACTTGCATTTGCCGGGCTTTTTGGTCGATTAAGGCGTCATCGATCATCTGGTCGAGGACGCGCTTTTGGAGGACTTTGGCTTGCTTGGCGCGCTCTTGGGGGTCAATGATCCGCTGCAGCGCTTGCTTCATCGCATCAAAGCGTGTCCGCCACTCACTCAAAAGGATCACCTCATCATTGACAACAGCGACGATCCTCTCGATCGTCATGCGCTTCTTTTTGGCTTCCACCTGTTGGGGAACAAGGGCCAGTGAGGCAAAGGCACACAGCACCCAAAGCCCTGCTATCGCGATCGAACGCAACATCAGTGAAAAGGATGGTCGGGAGGGTTGTGATGTGGTTTGGACAGAACAAAACATAGGAAAATCCTCATGGATAAAAGAAAAAAGTCGATACAGGGGCCAAAGTAACCAATGCCGCCACCTGGGTCAAGGGGGAAATCTGTTCGTATATAGAGGAAATGAAGCGACGCAACCTTGACACAAAGTCGGGGCTCTGCTATAGGGATGGGGTTATTGTCGCATCACCGTCTTACCGAACTTTTCTGTAGCCCAAAAAGCGACACAAAACCATGACACAATCTAGCCGGAGGTACTGCGATGGCGGTAGACCAGCAATTTATGGATGCCGAAGAGTTGGAGCAACTCTTCCGCTCAAATAAATCTTCAGACGTATATATCCCACTTGGTGAGATGTATCTTCGCCGTGGATTCCCACGAAAGGCGATTGATGTCCTCTCCAAGGGACTCAAAAACGACGACACACAGGAAGGACAACTCTTGCTCGCGCAAGCGTACTTTGACGCTTCGCCGAACAAGGCATCATTCCTCAACCAAGCAGCCGAAACTGCACAAAGTGTCGTCAGTCGGGATCCCAACTCCTGGCAAGCACATCGCCTCCTCGGAGAGATCGCATACGCTCAGGATGACCTTCAAGGCGCTATCAAGTCGCTTCGCCAAGCCCACGAGCTCAACCCTGACCACCCACAAGCGCGTCAGATTCTCAAGAGCTTGGGTGAAGATGTCGACGAACCTTTCGACGAAAATCAATTCTACATCAACGTCGACACCAACTTTATCCCACCACAGACAGACAGCCTGTTCGCGACGATCAGAGACGTCACCCTGTTTTTGATTCCGATCGCGATCCTCGTCTATCTCTACGCGAGCAACTCCGTCCACGGACGTAAGATCCACTCCCTCGCGGTCCTCGGGCGTACACAGCAACGTATCGATACCTATACGGCGCTCAAAAAAGCCAGCGACATCTACAAGACGATCATCAAAAAGTTCGACAAGAACCACCCTTACGCGCTTATCCACCTCGCTGAGACCTACCACGCGCTGTGGAGAAACCACGAGCGCACTGCGGATATGAAGAACCAGTACCTCCAGTATCTCCAACAGGTACAGGGACTGCGAACCAAAAACGCGCAGAACAAAAAATTCATCGACAAGCTCGCACGTTGGCACGCATTGAAAGCACTCAGTGTTTACGAAAATGCACGTGAAGCGATCGTCAAAGGTGAAAAAGACAAAGGTACTGAGCTGCTCAAGCAAGCAGATGCTTACCTCAAGATGTGGCTCAAGCCAACCAAAGATGGCTCTCCCAAATTGCCACCAAGCGCATGGGTCAACTGGGTTCACGGACAAATCCTCGAAAGTCTCGGCAAAAACAGTCTCGCAAAAGAGAACTTCAAACGTGCTGCAGACATGGGATGGAACACACCGAAATTCCGCTTCCGTCAAGGAATGCACTTCATGCGTGTTCGTAAGTTCTCCACCGCACACTCCCAATTCGGGAAAGCAAAAGAGCAAGGTGCACAGAGCGCGAACTTCGTCCAAAGTAAACTCATCGAACAACACAACGAGAACTGTTGGATCGATCCTCCCATGCTCATTCCAGCGAAAGACAAGCCCAAGCCTGGTCTTCAGCTGACAGTCACAGATATGCTCATCGATGGCGCAAACTCCGCGGTCAAAGCTGACTTGCTGCCACAATGTGCTTATCACCCCCAATTCCACAAGTATTACCGTGCGACAAAGCTCTACGCAATGGCTCCTCTTATGGACGTCCTCGCAGTGTTTGACTCTGGCGTTGGTATGGCACCTGCTTTTGAGCTCGCAGAAGAATTTGAAAAAGACTTCAAAAAGTTCAAGAAACAAGGTGACGCTTCTCCCCACGTCCAAGCATGGGCTTACTTCCTGCGCGCCAAGACCGCGTACTACAAGAGTGACTACAAAGAAGCTCGCACAATGGTCGACAAAGCGATCAAAACTGCGGACTACGAGGCTCTCTTCCACAGCCTGAGCGCGGTCCTCCTCATCAAAGACAAAAAGTACGACGACGCACAAAAAGCGTTCGACAAAGCGATTGCGCTCGCTCCTGACTTCATCCAACCCTACTACGAAGTCGCGAACGAGTTCTTGAACGTCACAGATGACGAGAACAAGCCCACTCAAAACGATCGCGTCGAGAAGATCCTCACAGAGTTGAAGAAGAACTTCCCCAAACACGCGGACTACTTCTACCTGCTCGGCCGCCTCGAGTCCAACAAAGGAAACCTCGAAGAAGCTGTCAAACACTGGAAAAAAGCCAGCGACAGCGAAGTCGGTCCTTACTTTGGTTACCACTACGACGCGTACATCCAACTTGGTCGTTACTTCCTCAAGAAGGCACGCGCTGTCAATGCATACCGCTCCAACAAAGAGCACAAAGTACGCGGCAAACGCATGACCAAAGAGGGACGCGAAGAGCTCCTCAAGCAGTACAAAGAGAAGAAAAAAGATATCATCAAACGTATCAAGTCCTTCCTCCAGACCAAAGACATGGAGAAGCACAAGAAAGATCTCAAAGAACGCACAGAGAACTTCGAGAAGTTCTTGACCGCTCTTGAGAAAGGTAAACGTATCCGCAAGGAAGCGATGAATCTTTACATCAACCACCTCTCAAAACTCTACTACAACAAGGCGCTCACCAACTTCAAAGAAGCGATGGACACACGCCCCGGTTCTGTTGATGCTCGTCTGTACACTGGATTCATCTACATCGATGACTTCCGTTACAACGATGCACTCGGACACTTCGATGTTGCGACAGCAGGTTACGCACGTGACCTCGACTTCAAAAACGCAGAGAAGGCATTCGGATACCTGATGACTGCGAAGATCGGAAACAGACACGATCGCAAAAACAAAAAAGTTTGGCCTGACGATGTGAAGAAGTTCTTCCAACAAAAAGTCTTCATCCTCCTCAACCAGGGTGTCGCCAAACTCAACGCAGCAAGAGTGAAGTTGATCAACGAGAACAAGACAGAAGAAGCCAAAAAGCTGAAGTCGGAGCCCAAAGACATCAAGTCCACCGCACAACACATCAGCGCAATCGCAAATGTTCTTGGTAAAGAGAAGAAACTCAAAAAGGTCGCTGAAGAGATCAACGAGGTCGTCTCCACACTCAAGAAGAAAGACTTCCCACCTGCACTCGCACAAATGAAAGAATTCATGAAAGGTGGGGGCAAAAAGAAACGAGGTCGTCGTCGCCGTCGTCGATAACTCTCTCCCTCACTCCAGCTCCACTCCTTCCCCCACTCAAGTCATCATTCACTCCCAAATCCCAATCAACTCCCTCAGATCTGATCCGGCGGACGTTGCACCAGCGGGCGGCCGCTGGACCCCGGTTGAACCCCTTCGGGATTGGGGCTTTACCACCTACAATGCTCTTCTTGGAGAGGCTTTTCTTCGTGGCTGATTTACTTCGTACGCTTTGCAACATATGCCTCGACAAACTCACCACCCTGTCGCTTCGTGACATCCCTCCTCTCAAGCCTTTCGAGAGGAGGGACCATTTGCCCGATATACACGGGGGAAACTAGATTTCTGTTCCGGTGGACGTTGCACTTGTGTCTCCGCAAACTCCCCTGACTCCACCATTTCATCCCCTTCTTACAGGCGGATATAGCAGAGCCATATCCTCGGATTCTCTTCTACTCGCTTACTTGCAGTGGGTTTTTTGCGTCTTCACTTGCAATCATCCACCTCAACAAACTCTCCACCCTGTCGCTCCGCTCCTTCCCTC